>JAABUS010002417.1_pt1 | contig 35449 bp, 30 predicted proteins | sample 5560161 | NCBI WGS metagenome assembly JAABUS01 (sample SAMN10711885, study PRJNA513376) | rock metagenome | isolation source: Antarctica rocks | place: Antarctica: Victoria Land, Trio Nunatak nord | collected 2016-01-04 | reverse complement strand
TGCATTTGCATTTGCATTTGCATTTGCATTTGCATTTATGTTTGCATTTGCATTTGCATTTGTGACTTGAGCTGCTTTTTGCACATATGTAAGCTTCTGCGTTGGTTTTTGCGAATTTTGCATGAATTGCGATGTTTGCGAAATCTGCGTCTTCTGCAAGGTTTGCAAATTCTCTGTCATTTGCTTTGCATTGATTTTCTTTTTAATATTTTCAGCATTTTGTTGAATCAATTGTAGAATGATTTTCAGTTTGTTGTTTGTTTGACTTTGAAGTCGATCAATTTGCTTCTGAATCAAGTTTTCTATACTTTCATTGCATGCTCTTTGAATGTAGATTAAGCTATGACTTATAGTCTCTTTCTGTTCTGATATTGCTTGTCTTAGCTGATTGACTGCGAATTCAATTCTTTCGCGCAGTCTCTTTATCTGCATCTCTTTAAAGATGACATCGTAGCACTTGCTTGTACTAACTTCGATGCTAGCTTTTTTTTGCGAACTTTTCATCGCTTTTCGCTTTTTCATTTCTTTGAATTTCACAATCGCTCATGTTTGCTCTTTTTGCTGCGAATTTGCATTTCGCAAATTGATTGTATTCTTGTCATTATGCGCGTTTGCATGTGAATTTAGCATCAATGCATCAAGTGAACTAAACATGTATTGCGTTTTTCTATTTACTGATGTGAGCGATTTTTGTTAATTGCAAAATAAATCAACAATGTTGTTCTGCAGTTGTTTGCTTGTTGATGAACTCATGCTAAGTTCATTTTATAAATTTATTTCAATCTCTAATGTTGACTTTTTGATTTCTATCGTCGACGTTTTGAATTCTGACGCTGAGCTATTGCTTCTGCTGAGTTTCACGTTACTATTCGCGAAACGAAGCGAGAAAGAGTGCATAAAGCGACTCTTTATATTTCTTTTCATAGAGAGTTTTTCCGAGTTTTGAACTTTGAACTTCTAGAAAATTCACTTGACATCACTTAAATATTTCTTTAATCTTTTATTCAAAGCGTTTCACGTAGACAGTAACTTTAGTGTAAAGATTTCTCAATTTCTATCTTGAAATCTGCAATAAATCATCTTCTATTATCAACTTATGTCAGATGAAAATGATATAAATCTAGTCTGCAAGAATCTAGATTACTCTTTTTGATAGAAAATGCTTAACGCAATTGCTTTATATTTCAGATATCAAAGTATTTGCATTATCTCACTTAGAATAGTAATGACTGATCTCGACTTATTGTCTTGCACATCAAGAAAAGATAAAACAGATAGTGATTTGATAAGAAACACTGTACTTCTTTGAAACAACATTGTTCTCTGTGCAATCTTTGAGCACAAAAGAGTTTGATTTCGATTTTTGCATCAGTATGCAGTCTTCTGTGCTGTTCTAAAGTTGATTGACTACTTGTTCTTTTCATGTGAGTTTGCTCTTCAATTTGTCAGTCAAATTACTTTCTGAATTGATGATTCTTTCTTCTGCGTTGATGAACTTTCGTTTCGCCGTCGATTTTGACCTTCGTAAGCGCGAAAAATTTCACTTTTCATTTTTTGACTTGCAACACAGTCATCTGTGAAGCTATTGAGTCGAATAAGAGCTTGTTTTGCTCGTATGATTGTGCTCTATAACTTGTCGATCGATTTGATATATTATATGCTTCGATAAATCGCTGTCGATTTTTCAACCTTGCTTAATAGACATGAAAAAGATCGAGTAGAATGTGAAGAATGCAAAGAAATGAAGAAAAATAAGAGTATGATTGTGAGAATTTAAGCAAGAGTGCTTGTATGCACAAACTATTCATGTGATTGATTAACAAAAAGATATAAAGCAGCGACTTTGATCAAATTACATGTAACGTAACATATACACAGCGTCTAGACAGTGTCATAGTCATAAACTGCATGCACTTAATGAAGAAATAAAAAAAATCATTAAAAGTATTAAAATCTGTTTCTATCACTTTTTACAAACTGTTAATGAACATCAAACATTATAAATAAAATAAACAATTTCAGTACTGAGTTTATCAAAAAAATACAATTTTTTTGGAAATTCTTACTCAATTCAACACTCATTATGAGTCTATGCAAGATTTTATATATTGTAGCGAACGCTGCGCTAGCGTAGCGTTCTTTTCATATTTACTATCGCTTTTCTCTGCGCTCTATACTGTAACTGTTCTCAATGCAAGAACTTTATGAGCTTGCTTTTTCTTTACTTTTTCTTTCTTTCATCTGATTCTTTGATGATGTCACAGTTTGAAATTGATTCAGTATGCTTGTCAAGAGTATTATTTGAATGATTGCTGTTATCACGCTCATGATTTCTAGAAGCTTTCTCAAGTTCGTGATGTTTTCTTTGCATTGCATCATCTTTCGTTTTATCTTTCATTTAAAACATGTTAATAAAATGTGCTTGATTGACATTTGATCTCTGTTACACTTGCACGTCATTATAGCAACATTAAGTACTCGTCTCTCATGTAAAAATTGATTGAAGTCAATTTTTCTTATGCATAGCTGCATCAATAATACATTGTGAGACTTTGCATGATTCTTGTGCAGTCACAGATGTTGATGTGTCATTTCTGATATCAAATATTGAAAATGAGCTGCGTTGAATCTCTCTTTTCAGATCATTCTTCACGTTTGTCTGATCTGTTTCTGTATGAGCGTTAATCTCATCGTTACTTCAGTGCGCTGATGCTCAGTCAGCAATAGAGACAAATCATAGAATACAACGTTAATTTACATTGTAATTGTAATTATAATTCATACATTCTTGTGACATTGATTTAAACTCGACTTATGAGAAACTCTATGCTATTTATATTGAGTGAACAAAACTCTCTGAGAAAGAAAATCACTCATCATTTATACAACTACTTCATGCAGTCAAAACAATAAGATTGACACTGTATTATCAAGTAATGAATTTATAGCTTTTATTTAGTGTGTGACGCTTGAGTAAACTTTTAATAAGTGTCTGTGTTGTTTATTTATGACGCATCGTCTTTGCTCTGCTTTTTATTGATGATATTTTATACAACGATGTTTTGATTCAATTCTTGATTTGAAGATGAAAAATGTTTTCTTTGCATTCATAATGCTCATGATTGTAATGTACATAAAGTTGTGTTCTTTTACTCAATGATTGTCATTCATTGAGCAGAGAAATATGTAATGAAAGAGAGACGCGTACAATGAGAAGATAAAGTGCGATTGTATTAAATAATTCTTTTCTTCTCTTGATTTGACTTATGTTACGTAGACGTTGAATGAATTGTTAGCATAAACATGCAATTGCAATCGTTTGATAATTGACTCTGATCAATAGAAGAGAATGCATTCTGATCGTTTTTCTGCGTTCTTAATTTTTCATGTAGATAGATGTATGACTTGACATCAAGTAAAGAAGATGAGTTCAAGCTCTCTCAGTATATCAGCGTGATCAACGAGTCACTACTTCTTCAAGCATTATAGTCACGATTCTCAAACTGAGAATGACTATTTTATTTGATATCTTTTCATCAATTACTTAACGACACTGTTAATGTAATGAAGACGTTTCAGTATACTAATTTACATTGATATAACATTAATAAAAGTGAATTTAAAAAATGCTTAAAAGTTATAAATAACTTTTATAAATGATATTTTAACAAGTCAAGATAGAAATTGATTAAGTTGTAGTAATGAAAACATTACTTAATGAAGAAAGAAAATAATGTTGCAAGCATACACTCTTTAAGTTAGTCTAACATAAATCATGTTAGTTTATCATAAACTAAAACAAAGCTGATGTTAATATGTTAGCAATTTAACGTAATTTCATGAATAAAACTCATGACGTAATTAAAACATTTTTTTCTTTAACTATGAACTTCTAGTTAAAATACACTCATATGATTCACTTTATGCTGACTTATAACAAATTTAATTTAACTCATTCAGAATCTGAACTTAACATTAAGAATGTTAAGAATAGAAATATATAACAAATTTTTCGCTTACATTATCTTTTTGCATCAGTTATCTTGAAGAATATTCAATAGAAAGTAATGATGAAAATCATGAAGACTGTTTGATAGAAAGTTATGATGAAAATCATAAAGATTGTTATGAGTCTGTATAAAGCGAATCATATGAGTGTATTCTAACTAGAAGTTCAAAGCTGAAGAAGAAAAAAGATGCAACACGTTATGAGTTTTACTCACGAAGACACGCTAAATCGCTAGCGTGTCAACATCAGCTTTATACTAGTTTATGATAGTCTGACATAATTTATGTTAGATTAACTTGAAGTGCATGCTTGCAACATTATCTCTTTTCTTCATCTAGCAATATTCTCATTGTTGCAGTTCAATCAACATTTCTTAAGTTGATTTCTATCTTGACTTGTTCAAATATCATTCATGAAAGTTATTTATGATCTTTAAGCATTCTTTGAATTCACTTTCATTGACGTTGTATCAATGTAAATCGACGTCATATTCTTTTCAATTGACATGATATTATAGTCGTTTGTTTCATTTGTAGTGTCTAAAATTCAGTATGTTCTTCACTTTTCATTCATCTTCATCTTCAATCACTATAAAATCAAATGACTCATTTCATTGTTCTTTTAAAACATCTTTTGAATCTAGTTGCAGCAGATTTGATGCAAACTTCAAATGAATCTTCATAGTTGATGACAGTTTCAATTAATATACATGTTCAATCTCAATCAAAATCTTGAAGAATTCTAACATTTTATCATTTAGTTTCTTTAATGATCTTGAGATCATGATGTTTCTTGAGTTCAGAAACATTATGTCATTTATCTTGTAAATCATTTCTTTTCAATGTGAGAATTATTTGAAAATGTGTGCTTGACGCAAGACGTTATTTGTTGAAAACATCATTCTGCTAGAAGATCTGAATCAAGCATTTTACATGTTGAACTCTGATTACTTTTTAACATGACAAAGTCGTGCATTTGATTGCTTTAAATCAAAGTTTCGCAAAAGAATCATCGCTAGAGTCATAGAGAATTCTTTCATTGATGATGATTCTTCTAAGAAAAGAGCAATCATCTTTAAAATCATTCTCTCAAATAAGTTCTTAAAAGAGAAGAAGTTTAAATTCATCGTTGATGAGAATCTGAAGTTGTTTCTCAGAAAACTAAAGTTGAACTTCGTCAAGATGAATTACATCAAAGACAACGACAAGCTTGATTATATCACGAAATATGTAAAGATCACAGCGATGCACTATCTTCAACAGATCGAGAAGATTGTTGAGAAGAAAGATCATAAAATCACATAAGCAAAGTTTCTTAAAACTTTTCAGCAATGCTTGCTTGATGTGAAGTCACTTCAAAATTGAGCAAACAATTTATGAAATATCATTATAAAAAGAAGCAATCAAACATGCATGTTGTTCTTTCTGAAATTCAACAAGACACATTTTCAAAATCATGTTGAGATCATGAAATTTAAGAAAGTGCTATTGTTCAGATTTTTGAGTGAGCTACTCTCTTTAAACAAGATTAAGCTAATCATACTAACTTTCACTCAATAAAGCAAAATATTTTGCTGAGAATTGATGAAGTACATTAACATGCAACATGCTTTAAACTATGCTCAGCAGAGTCAACAGTTGAAAATGAACTCATTTCTCAAGAATTGATCACACAAAAAGAGTTTGCAAAGTTTCTCACAGAAAATTAATAATCAAGAAAAAGAAGAATACTTTAATGATTAACAAGAGCAATGAGAATCAGAACTGAGAGAAACAGTCTTTTGAAAGAAAAAATATCACAGAATCAGCGAGAGAACATGCATCAGATGCAAATCTAAAGATCATGCAGAATTGAATTGTTCAAATTCATGATTTGTCTTTTCAGAAACTTTCTTCTCAGAAGCTTCTTCTGCTTCTAACAACATTCTTATTGTTGATGTTTTGAAAAAAGACTTAGTTTAATAAATTTCTTTCATCTATCAATTGCTTAAGAGAAGAAAGCAACTGAAGAGTACAAAACTCAATGAGTTAATTCAATCAGTTAACTGTCTGTTGAACTGAACGCGTTGACAATGTTGAAGAACTTGAACTCAGTCATAACATCATTCATTCTCGTAGTCAAGATCAAGTCAGAACATCTCGATTTTCTTGAAACTTAAGTCATGATGAACATTGAATGTATGTTAAATGTGATTCATCACAGTCTCATGAAACGTTTAAATAAGATCGAGAATATTCATTCTTAAAAGTTCATGAGAATTTTCTTCAACAATAAATCAATGCAACTACATGAAACAATACTGCTTGATCTGAACATTCAGAACTTCAATGAGAGTAATCTATGCATCTTGAAGATCTTTATCATTGTCAAATATGTTTCAGAGAATCTCATGTTAAATCTTTCATTCTTTGAGAAGCATAATCTCATTTACAAGTTTGTTTATCAACGCTTATGCTGAAGAATTTTGTGTGCTCAGAATGAAAGAAAAAGATTATTTTATTGAAGAACAGTTTTAGAATCATCTTATGTGATGTTTGATGAAGCAAGACTTGCGTCAAGTCTCTTTGCATACAATATTCATCAATTTAGTCTTGCAAAAGAAGTTACTTTCAAGTTTTCTCATCAATGTAATCATCAGAAGAAACGAGAAGTTTCAAGCGCTTAATTGACTCAGAATCTCAAGCAACAGAGCATCATAATACACATTTAATCACTTCTAAATGCTTTGTATGACTCTTTGAATTTCTCAGTGACAGAAGAAAACTTTCAACTCACATAAATTAAGAATACAATAGTTGATCAATTTTTAAATGTTTCAAAAGAATTTGCGAATTTCGCGAATCTTTTCACTTAAAAAGTCAAAGTTCTTTTGACTCATGAGTTTTATGATCATGCTATTTGCATCAAGAAGAATTATATTGTTCTCTAAGATTCTTTGTACAATCTTTTCACAATTAAACTCATTGCACAAAAGATGTATATCAAGAAACAGCTTCAAGCAAACATCATATGATATTTCATCTTTTCAGCTGAGACGTTCATGCTTTTTACATCTAAAAAAGATGAAACGCTGCAATCATATATTAATTATTGAGAACTTAATGTCATCATTCTTAAGAATAGATGTCTTCTTTTGTTAATCAATGAAGCTCTCAATTATCTTGCAGACATCAAGTGATTTATCAAGCTTGACATCAAGAATGCATTCAACAAACTTTGCATATGAAAAAAAAATGAATGAAAGATGACATTTCATACAAGATTTAACTTATACAAGTATCTTGTGATGCTCTTTGATCTCATTAATGCATCGACTTTCTTTCAGATCTATATGAATCAGACTCTGTTTGAATTTCTCAACATCATTTATCTCATTTATTTGAATAACATTCTGATATTCAGCGAAACTCGCAAGAAACATGTTCATCATGTACAACAAATTCTTGACAAACTGCAGATTTTAAAGCTTTACATCAAGCTCTTCAAATGCAAATTCTTCAAGAAAGAGTTATTCTTTCTAGAATATAAAGTAGAAAAAAGAGAAATTTCAATGAAGAAGAATTAAGTGCAAATCATTCAAGATTGATCATAATCAAGAATGATAAAAGAGATTCAAACATTTCTCGACTTTGTCAACTTCTATCATTAATTCATAAAGAATTATTCAAGAATAGCATCATTCTTGATTAATCATCTCAAAATGAATCTCTTTTCTAACGCAAAAAAGAGATGAATTTTCAAAGAACAGACAAAGTGAATTGAACTCATCAACAGTGCTTGAAACACTTTTCAGAAGCTGAAAGTCATCTTTGCTCAAAACATTGTTTTTCAGCACTTTAATTCTGCAAAAGTCATAAAATTGAAGATGAATGTCTTTGAATTTGCAGAAAGAACGATGATGTTTCAACAAATAAATATTATACTTAAAAATTTACATTGACATTCAGTAATCATCTGATCAAGAAAGTGACAATTGATTGAATGAAACTATGATGTACATGATCAGAAAATGCTGATGATCATTGAAAGCATGAATCATTGAAGACATTATCTAGAAGAAACTTGACATGAAATAAAGATAATCAATAATCATGCAAATCTTTAACACTTCATGATAACAATCAAGCTCTTTTGCAGATAGATGAAGTGAATCAACAAACTTACTGTGTACAACTTCAAGATCTTCTATCAAAAGAAAGTGAGTAATTCTGTTAATGACTCGTCAAAAAGATTTGACTATGAGAAAGATATTGACGCAGATGAGAGAGAGTTTACTCATGATTTAACATATATGAAAGAACTCTTGAAAGATTTCTCAAGTCAATCAACATTAACACTCATCAACTTCACTCAACAGTTCAAGACTTTAAGCATCAAAAATTATGAAAGAATAATCATTAAATCATTTAAAAAGATCATCAATTTATCAATGTTTGCAAGAAGAATCAGAAAAGTTTCTCAGACTTTGAAGAAACTCTCGACTGCTGACGAAAAGTCTCAATGATGATTTCAAAACATCATTATTTCTCGTCAGAAAAATGTCTGCTTTTGCAAGAATATTGAGTCAAGATTTACTACTGTCATTGAAACTAAAGAAGATGTTTACTTTTGCAAGAACATTGAGTCAACATTTATCATTATTGCTGAAACTAAGAAAAACGTCATTCAGATGAGATGAAAACGCAGAAGAGTAAATTTTTCTGCTGAAGACAGTGAATGTTTAATCATGAGTCAGAGCAAAAGTTCAATGATGTATTGTTTCGCTAATAAAAATAAATGTTTGATCATGAGTTAAAGCAAAGTTTCAATCATATGTTGTTTTGCTAAAGAAAGTGAATGTTTGATCATGAATCAGAGCGAAAGTTCAACTATATGTTGTCTTGCTGACAAAAGTGAATGTTTAATCATGAGTCAGAACAGAGTTTTGACTATGCATTGTTCTGTCAACGAAAGCGAATGTTTGATCATGAATCAGAACAGAGTTTCAACTATGCATTGTTCTGTCAAGAAGAGTGAATGTTTGATCATGAGTCAGAGCAAAGTTTCAACTATGCATCATTCTGTTGAGAAGAGCAAATGTTTGATCATGAGTCAGAACAGAGATTCAACTATGCGTCGTTCTGCTGAAGAAATGAAGAAAGCTTTATTCACAAGAAAGAAAGTGAATGCATCAGAAAGTTGTTTTGTTGCGATTCAGAATGATTCAAATGAGACAGATGATGCAGTCTTGAAGTTTATGAAAATTCATAAATACTTTAATTCATCGATATGAAACAATGTTCTGATTTCAAGCTTTGTTGACTTTGCAAGCTACTCTTTCAAGAGTCTGACTCAACTGATTTGCAAACAGCAAAAAACAAATCATCTCATCATCACAGTACAAGAATTAATAAAAAAGAGAAACTCAAGCATGCGCGTTACTGAGATTGACTTCAGCGTCTTCATGATTAACTGATTGAAGAAAATCACAAACAACATCATGATATTTCAAGAATTCATTTATGTCTCTGCATAAAATAAATTTAGAGCAGAGATTATGAAACTACATCATAACAGCTTTCTTGCAGAACATCTTGATTCTCAATAATGTTTAGAGCTTATTCAATGAATCTTCAACTGATCGTTTGCAAATAAGAACATTAAGAAATACTGCAGAATTTATAAATCATGTCAGCAACATAAGACACTACGTCACAGAATTTGAAGACTTTTGAATAGTTTGCTCATTTCTTGAAAAATATGAGAAAGCATCATCATGAACTTCATCATTGATTTTTCTGACAGCACAAGCATTTCAGATGTTTTTTACAACAGCATTATGATTGTAGTTGATCATCTTTTCAAGATGATGCACTATATTTCTACTTGAAAGACAATGACTGCTTTCAATCTGATCAATCTTTTTCTTAACAAAGTAGTTCAATATCACGAAACGTTTGATGATATAGTCTTTGACAGAGATTTCGTATTTACATCACACTTTTGAACGTCGTTGTGCTATCATCTTCTGATCAAGCAAAAACTTAGCACTGTGTTTCATTCTTGCATTGATAATCAAATCAAGAGACAGAATCAAACTCTCAAGACTTATCTTTAAGCGTACTGCAATGATGTTTAAAACGATTGAGTTCATCTTCTTGTCATGACTGAGTTTTTCTACAATAACAGCGTTTACATCACAACATTGATAACATTATTCTTTGCAGTCACAAAAAGACATTCAAGAATGAAGTTCAGCATTAAAAGTCATTCAAAGAAATCAGAGTCAGTCACAAACTATATAACAAGAATAAAAAGACTGCACAAGAATCTTTGCTACAGACTTGCAGAGACAAACATTGATTACACGACTCAGCATGAGAAAAAACTCTCTACTAAGATGTATCTTATCAATTAATTGATGTGATTGAATGTCAAAAACATTTGAATCAAGAAGTTTTTCAAGAAACTTGAAGTTAGAAAATACAAATCATATAAAATTCTGAAGTGTCTGAGCAGACAAGTCTATCATCTAAAACTGTCTTCAAAGACGCGCATACACTCAATATTCAATGTCAGCTTGCTGAAATCTTTCTGCTTAAAAGAGAAAAAATCAAATGAGTTGCTCATGAAAGATTTTGAGCTGAAGAAAAAAGTATATGATAGTTGAAAGATTGATGACATATTGAATAGTTGTATACAGAATGATCAGTTGCAATATCTGCTTAGCTGAAAGAACTTTGAAGCTTCAGAAAATATCTGAAAATCATCAAACTGTCTTGACAACTGCAAGATTTTATTAAGATTCTTTCATTGCAAACATCTCATCAAGCTTGAAAGTAAGTCGTTAATGTTGTTATGAAAGATCACAAGTATGCATAAATCGAAGTAAAAAGATTGATAGTTATTTAACTATCATTAGAAAGAAAAAAAGAAAAGAAAAACAAGACTTTCTCGCTTAATCATTCTCATCAGTACTCAAATCAACAGTCTAAAAAAGTCGTTAGCAAATGCAGAAATTGATACATGAATAGCTCATGAGTTTCATATGATATGTGTATCATTCAGTTCTCACTTTCTTGAAAATTTGAAGATTGATGAAAGTAAACTCTTGCAACTATTAGTCAAATAGCACAAAACATGCACAAGCTATCATATTAACAGAATGAATGAAATAAGAAGCTCATATCAAAGCTCATTGTATTCTTCATCTCTTCAATGATAGATTGCATGATTGACATCAAAGATGAAAAGAGAGAAGAAGTCATTGATGAAAATGAATCAGATGAAAGTGAAATGTTCTTCATCTCTTCAATGATAGACTGCATGATTAACGTCAAGAGCGAGATGAGAGAAGAAGTCATTGACAAAAATGAATCAGACAAGAGCAAAAGCAGAGAAACATAAGAGAGCAAAGAAGACAAGAATGAAAACAACATCACAGAAAAGCATGTTTTAATTGCAACAGAAACATTCTGATCTTTCGAATGCATTGCAAGAAAAGTCAGAGCACTTTGAGTTTAAGCAATCAAGATGAATCAAAGATTGTCATGGTTTTTAATCTGCTTTTATAAATTTTCAATAATCTTGTTTTGTCTTGCAATTCAATACAGCAGATTATTGATTCAAGTTTCTTGTGTTCTTATTTGCTTTTGCATCTTTCTGCAATTGATAGTTGCATCTTCAACATTTTTCTTCATTTCGCTGATGTCATTTCTGTTTATCTTGATATCAAGAATGAGAAAACACAGCTTCTTCTCAATATATTCTTCAAATTCGAGAAATATCTGATTCTAAGCTGAACTAAAAGAAAGATTGCAAAAGATGATCATTATCTTCTTGATCACAGACTCAGAATCAGATGCAACAAAGAACGAAGAGAGACTTGTGTAAGATTGAGAAGAAAGAGAGTTTGAGCAAAGTGATGAAGAGACAGAACTGACAAGATTGAACTCAAGATCAGATGTAATCTCAACATGAAAAGAGTTTAAGTGAGACAAAGAAATGCTTAAGTCAGACGAAGAGAAAGCAAAGCTGACAGAAATGAACATCAAGTCGCTCTCAAGTGCTTTAAAAAGCATCAATTAATCATTAAATTTTTGCATCTTGAAACTACTGAAAATTATACTTACAACTCATATTGACAATTTGTCTCAAATACTGTGCATAAAGCGCATTTCTTTGAGTTTTTTTCAATAGAAAATTTAATCTTAATGCATTTAACATTTTTTTTACGCATTTCTTGCATCTTTTTACTAAAACATTCTTGTGATATACATTAATAGCGATTTTATGATGTTGAACTGAAGAAGATAAATTCTTCATGTAAATGAGCATAATAAAGATGACAAAAGACGCGCAAGAACAATCATCAGCAACAGATAAAGCAATCAAATCAAAGATAACAGAATTGACAATAAATGAAGTGTGCAAATGAAAGATGAGTACATTTCTGAATTGAAGAAATAAGAATGATGAGACACTTCAATGATTTTCTTTCTTTCTTATATTCAGACGCGAAATGATCAGCTCATTGCACATCACGTCAAGAATCTGATTTATACTCATTACTGTCATGATACTTGATGAAATCATACAGAACTATTTTACACAATGAGTAAAAAATTGAGTAAAATAACAAAATGAAGATTGAATGTGAGAACGAAAGTTGAAGAAGAAAGAAAATCAGGCAAAAGATAAAAGAAATGAGTTGATAAAAATTCACTACTTTACAATAAATAAACATGAATATCAATGATTATTATCATCACGCTAGTCATAACAAACAACAGAAGCATTGCTTTTCTGTTCATTGTTTACTTCTACTATTTAATACTATCTTCTGCTCATTGTCTGCTTCTACTATTGAGCATCATTTACAGAAGAAAGCTTCAAATTGAGCAAATCTCGATTCTTGTCATAATTGTCATCATGAAAATTCAAGTCTAGTCAACGTGCATGCATTAACAAAAGAGAGCATCGAGATTATGATCATACTATGCATGAAGTGACAGTTGAAATATAATGAGACAATGAAATAATATTCAGAATTTAAATTTATGAGATTCAGAGAATAAACATGAATGATACTGCTGATCATTTAGAAACTCTACGTAAGTTGCAAAGAATGCTCAGTCTACATTTATGAAAATCAGAGAATAAAGAATATGCTATTAAACTCAATGTTTACGCTATCAAAAGAGAATTTTGAGAACACAATGATGCACAGCGAACTTTGATGTCATGCATTGCATGAAGAAATGAAGCAATTCAACAACAAGAACATTGTTATTAAAAGAAGAATAATTGTCAGAATTCAGATTTATGAAAGTCAGAATTCTTCAGAGAATAAAGAATAAACATGAAAACTATTCTTCAACATTATCATCAAACTCTCAAATGAGAATCTGAGTCTATGAGAATCAAGACATTGAATCTATGAGAAATTCTACTGTTGATTCTCAGAAACATTGAGTCTATGAGAACTTTTATCATTGATTTTCAGAAACTTTGAGTCTACAAAAATTTAAGTCACATACAAATTTCAATGTTTCATCAATGATAAAAGTTCAAGTCACATATGATCTTCAAGAAACTTTGCATGAGTTGCATGTAATTTTGCTGATCTCATTGATAATGCTTAAGCTTAGTCTTCTGAGTATATAAAGAAGAGTTCATTTCTGTATTTCATAATCTAATGTTAACTTTCTATATGAATAAATATTATTAAATTACTATCAAATTTGATCATATTATCTACATGCATATTCTTTAGTGTGACTGCGCGTTTCTTAAGCTACTTACAAATAATCATGTTTCATTTTTAGCTGTATAAGTGTTGAAAACGTCAGTCTGTTTATTTTTTGAAACTTCTTTAATGATTTGTAACTCAGATTCACTCTTGCTGTATGCTTCTGATACTGATTTTCTTTTTTGATGCTGTCATTTCATGCAATTAGTCATTGCTCTTTTATCTTTTTGTCTATTTGCTTTTTAATGAAGTTCATGATTATTCTTTTTCTGATGTCAATTGTTGATCTTTTTCATGTCACATCTTTGATCAATTGATTCACTGCTTCATTTTCAATGATGTTTTTGCAATTTGATACTCATTGTATGCAAATATAACATTGATTTTGTTGCAAATTAATAAACTGATCATCAAGTTGAGTTTTCATATCTACATTCTGACTCAACTCAATTACTTGAGTTGAATCTTCTGACTTAATTTGATATTAATCTTGAGTCAGAATTCAATTCAAGTTCTTAATTCAACTCATTAAACAATCAAAAATAATATTAAATGTCAAGATTTACTATTTTTGAATTTATTACGTCATTATATTTGAAAGACTTTTGTGCAACAAACAAATTTATTTCTCTTCTTATTGTTTGCATTATCTTGTTGCATTATTAATAAAATATATTGTGTAATATCTGATTCTGATAAGGCATATGAATTGTCAAGATCTTCAATCGAGAAAGAGTTTAATTTCTTGATCATTCATTCATTTACTTTCAGTAGTCTTCATTCTAATGAATTTGCAAGTCAAGATTCATGAAACATCAATCGTGCTTTCATTGAAAAGAAACAAACTCTTCAAGAAGCGATGAATAGAATTCATCGCGATACTTCTCTTTTAATATTAAGAGAGAATAATTAGTATGTTAAGTGAAGTGCTGATATCAATGCTCAATTTCAACAATAATGATTACAGATGTCTGTTGACGAAAGTGTCATCAACAAGACTCAAAAAAAGATAAATAATTTACTTTAAGTCAAGAAGATTGAAGTAAATAAACAATTCAGAATCTGAAACAAGTTTATTTAAATGATCTCAACGTTGAAAGAATATTCTAAGATTTCATGCAAGAATTGTCTTAAAATTCTAAATCATTCTACAGCTATTAATGAATTTAGTACGATCAATATGATCAAGCATCTCAAGGCAAATGCTTGCATGAAACAATTTGAACGAAAACGACTCAACTCTCTTTCACAGATGAAGATATCTTTCAGTCATGTAAGTTTAATATGATAATGCAAATAAATAATGCAAAGTTGATGCATTTATAGAAGAAAAGTCATATTGACTTATCATCTCAATTCAATCAACAAAATTGAGAAAAAATATTGTGCAAGATTTTTGTTGCACTGAATTTGTCTTTTTAAATCATTGAAAATGAGCATTTTTGACACTTACTACAAATGCTTTATTCAGAAATTACTTTCGTTCATTGCATTAAATTGTCAAGCATGATTTTCTTGAAATATGATGAAATTCATGCAAAGATAAAGCAAGGCTTAAAAGAGTCACGACAAGTTTTTATTGCATTGAATGCATGATTTAGTTCTCAAAAAGTCGCTTATCTAAGAGTTTTGATATATTGAATGAATGCTACATTTCAATATCATGAACATCTCATTGAATTTACATCTCTTTAAGTTGAGCATACTGATTGTCATTTGATGCAAGAGCTGTTTAAGATTTTGAATACATACAACATTAAGAACAAGCTTTTTGATGTTGTTATCAATAATGCAAGCAACAATAACACTTTAAAGAAGAAGCTTGAAAGAGTGCTTAGTCGACGTGACATTTCATGAAATAGAGCACAAAACTTCATATCTTGTATGACTCATATCATCAATCTAGTGACTCAAGAGTTTATCAAAGTTATTGAATCAGAGACTTTGAATGACAATTTCGCTGTGTCATTAAATGATGATTAAGTCAAGAATGTAATCACAAGCAATGATCTTTGCATTGTTGTCAAGAAGATATTTATCAAATTAATAATGCAAAAAGATGATGCATTTACTAATTAGTGAAACAGATTCACGCTCTTACTATTGTCATCAACAGTTCTTCTCAACGAAAGCTTCGCTTTCTAAAGCTTCAAGTCACAAGATCTTGAAAATTGATATAAGACATTTGCATTCACTGAAACTTTATTTATTTGATGCTTCAACATGCATATCAACTGCGTAACATGATTGATATATGAGTTGAGAAATTCTTGACAGATGCAAAGATTCAAGCTATTCAATTAAAGAAGAATGAATAATTACTAGTATTGCTTGTTGACAATATGTTAAATTCTTTCTACGAGCTAACTTTGATTATGTCTAAAATCATCAATGTTAACATATATTTAAAATTTTAAATGTTTGATGCTTTTTTCAATTATCTCAATGTTATTAAGACGATAGTACGCGATAATGCATGTACTTCACAAGCACTTGTTCTTTGAGCTTGCGAACTAGCTTCTAACAAGCTTGCAAAGTACTATTTCAAGATGAAGAACAAAGATGAACTGATATACAATCTTGCTATGATTTTAAATTTTACTCAAAAGCTGAATTTGTATCAAGATTGAGATGTAAATGAGAATAATTCTCATTTTTATTACAACAAGTACAGAAAAGAGTTCAAGAACTATTTTCATCATCATTATGAAGAGAAAACTACAATTGCAAAAGTCAGAGCGCAAGTGACTAGTGATGTTGATCAGATAATGCAATATGATAATGCAATTGATTATTTGTTAACAATGCTATAGTTTGTTGTGATGATTACATGAACTCTTCTTCAAAGAACTCAACGTTGCTTTGTATCTATTAGTGAAGATGATTAATATCTTTGCACTGATGTTATTGTCAAGAAGTTTTCAACATGAAAGTATTGAAGAGATAACATCTTGAACTATTCAAGATTGACTTAAATGACTAAGAATGTTCTTTCATGTTTAATATTTTTTATAAATATTGAATGAACATTCAGTCTTGCAAGAAGAGTTTGTCAATAAAATTGATCACAAATGACTTCAGAATCAGTTGAACAGATAATGCTTCTTAAGTATTATAATCATATCATGAACTTGAATTCTGAGAAGACTATCATCAAAGCATGAAATATTTATTGCAGAGAAGAAGATGAAGATAACGCGATTAATGAATCTGATGATTCTTTCAAGACAAATTTGCAGAATGTTTTATGTTCTATCAATGTTTAAATGTTCAATGTTCATTTCATTTGAAGTTGTTTTTGTATTGTCAATGCATGTAGTATGATAACACACTTACGAGATAATGCAAAGAGATAATGCAGTTCATATAGTGTATTGCTATGTTAGATAGCTTGATTTGATCAAGTTATCATGAATGCTATTTCTATTCATGACTCAACTGAATCTCAAGATTGCACATCAAAGTCTTCATGAATATCAAATCTCTCTGCTGAAGAATTACTCACTTGACATGAATAGCAAGAAGATTGCTATCTGCATATGTAAAGCATTATATCAGTAAGTGTTGTAAAACATCAATGATAATGCAAATGAGTAATGCACTTACTGATAAGAAATTCACATAGAAACGCTTCTGTGATTTTCTGAAGAGCAAGCAGTGTTGAAGTCTGAATTTTATAGTTTGCATCGCTCATTTTCTGATTCATCTTGTTTATATCAGTCTCATTCTGCATGATTTCATGAACTACTCTTTCAAATGAGATCTTTGATATCAACAAATCTGCATCTCTCTGATAACGACGTATCTTTCAAAGTGCAACGATTTCTGACTTTCATTTTCTCTTTGACTGTTGCGATAAATTAGCTGTTGATAACTTAATGCATTATTTGTTTGCATTATCTTCTGAATTCTATTGATCTTGCTTTCAGATAAAGTCTTTAAATTTGCTCTTGATTCATTTGTGATTTGATTATCTGATGTCATATCATCACGAGTTGAGACTTTCAAATTATCATGCAATGCGTCTTTAAACTTTCGTTTTAAATCAAGTCTATCAGCAATGCACAACAAGAAATGCATTATTTAAATGCATTATCTGTTTGCTTGCAATAAGTCATGATGTATATCAACTGACAACGATTTGAAAAATTGAGACTATCAAGTTGAGTAAGAGCAAAGTCAAGTACAATGTAAACAAGAGATGATGTGTAAACAAGAAATGATGACTGTTGACTGTGTTTATAGTAGAATCAATATGACGAATGTTTCAATATTAGCACTAATATAATGAATGTGTTGATTGCAGCTTTAAGATGATGAATAAATTCTAACATTCAGCTTTAACTTTAATTTTACTTACATCTCATCTCACATCTATTCTAATTCTAACTTTATCTACGTTCAACGTTTATTCTAACTCTAACTTTTTCTACGTCTCACATCTATTCATTGCACTCATTTATTGTGACTAAGTTCATTAGAAAAAGTATTTCAACATCACTATCAGATAAGAAGATTGTTATGCATTATTTATATGCATTATCATTGAGATTAATCAAAATCGCAGAATGTTCAATCTATCAATCAAGTTGCAGTCAATTGCAAGTAGAAATTATGCAATGAAATGAAACGAAGATCAGAAAACTTTCTATATTAAACAAAGTGCAGATTGAATAATTTTTTATAAACAACTCATCAAATTAAGAAGCATCAGCATTTATCAGAAAGTTATCAAAGCGAAGCAGATGAAAATAAAGAACAATATGCAAGATACAATCACGAATGATTGAGTGAAAAGAAGTTTGCATGATAATGCATTTGAATAATGAATATGTGTTTCAAAAGCTGATTGTATAATAGCTCAATGCTTTAAGATGAATTTGATGAAGAAGATGAGAAAGAAAAAGACTGCAAAGCGAGCGAAGCTTGAAGCAATAGTCATGAAAATAACATTCAATACTACTTCTACTGTTGATGTATGTACTGTGTTTGATGTGAAAGACAAGACTAACATATGCATTAGACTATTGCACAACAAGATGAACTTGAAAAAAACATGTCAAGATATATGATATCTACTATTGAATTAATTCAGCAACGTATTTTACATCATGAATAATTGAATAAATTGAAGATGATGAATGATTCAGATGTCATACAAGAATTCAACAAATTCATGAGCGCATTTTCGAATGAAAAAAATGCGATTGATTGAAAGATAGTTAATTCACTAGATTCATCAAATGATGAATCTGATGATATCATTAAGATTGACAATGATGACAAGAAGATAAAATTTAGCAAGAGAAATGATGATGCAGATATGATTGAGAATAAGAATGAGTACAAGAAGAAGTACAAGAAGAAGTATAAGAAGAAGAAGAAGAAGAAGAAGAAGAAGAAGAAGAAGAAGAAGAAGAAGAAGAATGATGAGATAATAGTGATCTCAGATTAGCAGTAGTAAATAAACAAGCATGAATTTTCTTCAATCAATTGCATTATTCTGTTGCATTATCAGACACTTAGATAAATATTAGTAGTACTTCGCTTCATGTTTTGACGAGTTGAATCGAAAATTTCAAGTCGATACTTGATTTCAACTCTTTAACTCAACTCAATTACTTGAGTTGAATCTTTTGATTTAACTTAATTACTTAAATTAAGAATTCTGACTTGAATTAAGTCTTGACGAGCTGAGAACTTGACTCAATCTCGATGACTCAACTTGACGCAATTAATCTACAAATTAATTAGATTTTGTTGTATGTTATTGAATAACTTTAAGTTGACATTGCTTTTTATCTTTAATCTTTGCAGCATCATTTGACTGTCTGTATACACTTCAATTTCGCTGTTTTCAGATGTTTATTGAAAATATATTGCATATGTTGCATGCAATATACATAAAACATGATCTCTATGCTGATTTTTCTCTTAGCGAGAAATAGTCTTTTCTCTCGCAGCAGATTCACAGTTCAAGATGAGTGAAATCTCTCACTGCTTGAATTTTAACAGTTTACTTTTTAAGCATGAGTTGCAAACATTTTATCAGCAATACACATGCATATTGCAGTTGATTTCTTCTTTAATTACATTGACATATGCTACTGTTCTCTTGAGTTATACAGATAATGTCTTCAACTAAAAGTTGATTTTATCATCAAGATATTCAAGAGTCAGAACTCAGTGAAGAGATGAAATTCTTAAGATCAACAGTCATTATCATTGTATATCATGCTTTGCAGATGCTCACTTCACTTATAAAATGTGCAACTCATCTGTTTTGTGTTATTTGTAAAAATCTTTCTTATGCAAATCAATCATGTTTTGCAAAAATGTTTATATGCTACACTTTTAATCAGACAGCATAATTCAATCATTCTTTATTAACTTTCTTGTGTTTCTCTTCTCTTAATGAAGTCTTTTTGTCAGCATATTATTCATGTATAAAATGTCTGTATCTGAATGTTTGTTAAATGATATTAATGATATTTTTAAGTTTGCTTGTGTCAAACTTAACAAGTTTTGTGAGTTACTTATATTGTAGTAATAAACATGCAGTCTTAACAAGATTTATACATAATTAGCATGTAAATTTAAAGAATGTTTGTGATTCAAGTTTTTTTGCTAATCATTCTCAACAGATCAAACACAAGAGTGTTCTGTCTCAGTTTTCATCATCACGATGACAAGATACTGAATTGAATGATTTTCATAAACAATTTTTCTCGTAGTTCTGCATTTTATTTGACTTTCTTATTTGCATGCAGATTGCTTGTAACATGCACATTGAGATTATTGAAGTCTGTGCAATCGCGAAAACTCTGCATGCAATCAACGCACAGCGCTTCATCATCATGCAATGTCTTAATATCATTCAAACTTTTGATAATCTTTAAACTTTACTGTAGTTAAACAGTAGATTTGTAATCAGCATTGCGTACAGATGAGTTTCATTGCTGATCATAATTTGTGAATAGTTTCATCTTGATGTTGAGTCTTAAGCATAAAGACTTTCAGACAATTAATATGAATTATGAATCATGATTGAACATTATTGATCTTGACAATTCATGAGTTTTGAAGACTCATATCAACAGTAGCTTAACTGTTTATTCTGCAAAGATTTCTTTGTCATTTAATCAACACAATATATAATGTCATTTCTTAAACAATTGATTTATGATTGTCAGAATCACGTTGTTTTCATCACTTTCTGATAGATTAATAATGAAGTTTAATGATATGTTCTGTCATTGCTGCTTGAGTATGAGCAATGACTTTAGCAGTTCATTGATTCAATCTCTTGATGCTTTTGATTTACAACAAACGTAACAGTTTTGAATGTAATGCTTGATCATCATTCTCATCTTCAATCAGCAATATTGTTATGATTCTATTCTTCATCTAGTCTTCGTCTGATTTCATTCTAATCGAGTCTAGCGAAAATCTGACCTAGTCATGTTATCATCGAGACTCTGCTTCATATGTGTAAGACGTCAATTCTATCGAGCCTAGCACAGAGCTGAGAAACATACATATAAGAATCGAGTTTTTTTCTGTAGATACTTTTCTTTCTTAGCATTTATCTATTAGTTAAATGACATTCATATAACTCGCTCTATGCTGATTTCTAACAGTAGATAAATGCTAATTAACTACTCTGCTATCAATGAATAAACAATATGAAACAATTTATTTAGTAAGAAAAATTTGCAAGAAATTCTTCAAATTTGCATCATCATTTTAGATTGCAAGAAATTCTTCGATTCTACACTCATTTTCATCATTCTATTCGCAAGAAATTCTTCAAATAAAGCATTCAATTATTATCTGAAATTCACAAGAAATTCTTTGAATTTTCACTCATCAAAAAACATTAATTCAAAACATCAATTCTTCATTTACTTTTATCTCAACAACTTCTATCTTCTCTCATCATGACATGCAATGTCGAGTCAGTTGAGCTTCAAACAACTCATCTGCTTAGAAGCACTGTCAATAAAAAAGTTTCACTTCTATTCATTGATGCTTCAGTTGAAGCTGAGAAAACTGTCATCTCATGAAACATAAACATCAAAGAATAACTGTTTCATTGAATCAGCAATTAATTTGATGAAGTCATCAATATGTTGAATGAGCTTTGAAGTTAGCGAAACTTGACTTTACAACTCAATGAACACTGACTTCTTGTACAAGATGATCACAAAAAGAGAGTGAAACAACTAGAAGTTGCTTTTAATAAAAACGATGAGCTAGAGAAAAAGATCAATCAGTTACAAGATGAGTGATTGAACTTCAGAGCAAAACAACGTCAAGTTGATCGATTTATGTCTCGTCAAGATACTCAGTCAGCTGAGTAACAAGTCAATCAGAAAGAAGCTTTTATGATCTCAGTTTTAATTCGTTGCTTTGAAGTTGAATGAAGCTCAACTTTTGAAGCTCACTCTCAATGAGAATCTTCTACTCTATCTGATAACGAAAACGGAAACAATTATCACAAGTTCATCAAGCTTTCGAATTTACTCATCTTCATCGAAACAGATAACTTTATCTGAGAGACATGAAACATCAAAATAGCTGACAAGCTTGATGTCAACGTGAATCATTATTCTACTGAAAAGATTTGCATTGTCTATGTGATTTTCAGGCTAGAAGACGATGCTGATCAGCAAATTTATGCAAAGCATTATGTTGATGCTTTCTCATTCTATTAATCACTATCAGAGCTACTGAAACATCTGAAAGAAATTTACGAAGATCAGAATTTGATTTGAAAGTGTCGTTGCAAATATGTTGCTCTGAAGCAGCTCAACAAGTTCTTCAGCTCTTTCTATTCAGAATTCACTAAAATATTCAGCTTTCTGAACTACGACAATGTCACTCTGATAAACGACATTCAGAATAAAATCAACAATCATCTTCAGAACGCATTGTCAGTTTGTCTCATAAAGTTTAGCTCACTTGATAAGCTCAAGATCTTTCTTCAAGATGTGAATAACAAACAACAAGTCAATTATCAGCTACGTGATGAGCAATGAACAGTCAAATTGATAGCAGCTTCAAAAAAACGTTTTGTTTCTTCATTGACATCAGCTTCAGTCTCAACTACTAGCTATGTTCAACTCGTTACTTTTTTCATTCTTGAATCTGAATGATCAAGAATGTTAATCATCTGCTTCAACTGCAAAGTATCAAGTCATTCTTCAAAGAACTATTCTTAGCTGAAGACTAGTACTTTGACATCTCATGCATTCATCTCTTGCCTCAATGAGATCATCATGTTAAAAGAAGAGAAGAAATTATTTACAGAGAAATTGAAGAATGAGACAAAAAACTAGTGACTTTCATCAAAGACGCAATGAAAGATGTGTTAATTTCTTCAATGATAAGCATGTCAGATGACTTTTTTGCTTCTGAATCTTTGACTACTGAATGTGTACTTTCTAGCAATGAAATTAGCTACTCATTGAAGTCATTGATTGACACTGAAGCTGCTGACTATTTGTTCATTGATGAAGTGACCGCGCAAATTGTTTGTGATCAGTTGCAAATCAAATCTTTGACTTTGATCAAAGCAAAGTCAATACGAGAATTCAACGATTATTATGCAAAAAAACTCATTACTCATGTCATTTATTTGAACCTGACAGTTCAAGATCATACGATTGACATCGCTTTTATCTTAATCACTTGATTAAATCAACATCAGATGATTCTTGAAAAAACATGAATGAACAAAATCAATCTAGTAATTGATATGCAAATCAATTTTCTTCAATTTTCGAATTTCAACCCTACTAGTCAGAGATCAATTGCTTTACTCTTAAGCAATAAATTAATCACAAAACAGAAGAGCTTGACTTCTACTCATATACTAAAGAGATTTTTCACTTTCGTTACATCTCAATTCAGTCAGAAATCACTCTCTTTCAGTTAAAAGAAGAGTTCAATCAAACAGTTAAAATCATGTGACGCGACTTTAACTAACGTTAAAATTCCTAAATCAACGTCAGATTCAATGAACATTGCAATGATAGAAACTGCGACTTATAGAATGTTAGTCAAATGATCAGATGTGAAGACTTTTGCTGTTATCATCTTGAAAATTGATCGACTCATAACTACAGTCAAAAATAAGCTTGAAGAAGTGAATCTGCATGAGCTTTCACACGTCAAGATTCTTGAAGAGATCAAAGTCAAGCTTTTTCTCAAGTATCATGACTATTTAGACATGTTCAATCGAGCTATGATTGATCAACTATCATTTTATTGTTTCTATAATCACAAAATTGAGTTGATCAACAAAGAAACGTTTTCTCAAAGCAGACTTTATCAGATGTTCAATTACAAACTTCAGAAGATAAAGAAGTATCTGATCAATCATCTAAACAAAGAATTCATTTTCTTCAGCTTTGCATCATACATCTCGCTCATCTTGTTCATTGAAAAGAAAGACAAAAGTCTGCGTTTCTGCGTTAATTACAGAAAGCTCAATGCTTTGATCAAACGAAATCGCTATTCTTTGTCATTGATAAACGAGACTTTCGCTCGTATACAAGAAAGCAAGTATCTGACTCAATTAAACATCATTGTCGCGTTCAACAAACTATGCATGCACTCAGATAACAAAGATTTGACTATATTTATTATCTTCTTCAACTCATACAAATATCATGTAATATTCTTCAAATTAACAAATGAATTGAAGTTTTATCAACACTATATGAACGACGTGTTGTTTGAATATCTACATCAGTTTTGTCAGATTTATCTAGATGACATTATCATTTACAGCAAGATCTTAAAGAAACATAAGCGACATGTATGATTGATCTTGAACAGACTACGAGAGATCAGTCTACAGATAAACATAAACAAGTGCAAGTTTCATGTGCAGAAAATCATCTTTCTAAGACTATTAATATTTATTAAGAGACTGAAGATGAATTCTTGAAAGATATAAATGATCGTCGAATAATTTACACTCAATAATCTCATTCAGATGCAGTTCTTCATTGACTTCTGCAATTTCTATCGACGCTTCATCAAGAACTTTTCAAAGATTGTTCATTCAATGATTCAACTCACTCAAAAGAAGATTATATTTGAATGAAATGAAGTCTGTCAGATTATCTTCAACCATATGAAGAGATGTATGATCGAGACTTCTATACTACGTCACTTTGATCAAACTCATGAGACTATTCTCGAAATTGACTCATTCAACTACGTCAACGATGAAGTTCTCTCTTAATATAATGATGAAGAAGTACTACATTCGATTGTCTTTTATAGCAAGAACATGTCTTCTGCTGAATGCAACTACGAGATATATGATAAAGAACTTCTGATCATCATTTGAGCATTTGAACATTGATGATTCAAACTAAAACTAACTGACATTTCTATCAAGATGTTCATCGATTATCAAGCGCTTATCTTGTTGATGAAAGATAAAGAGCTGAGCAGACGTCAGATGCGCTGAATTCAGAAGCTTGCTGACTTCAACTTCAGAATAATGTATTGATCTGATAAACAGAATATCAAGATCGATGCATTAACTTGTTGAGCTGACGTCGTGCTCAAAGATTCAGAAGATGAGCGCATTCGCTATTAATGAATCACTATTCTGACTTCAAATTGAATGAAAATTGCTGATTTAAAGAAGAACATCAGTGAATTAATCTATAAACAGATTCTTAAAACTAATAAGATCGACGAGAATTGTATGCTACTTCGCGAAGCAATAGCAAGAGACGAGACACAATATGAAGATATCAAATTGAAGAATTGTTGAACTCAGAATGAAATCTTGTATCATGATAATCAGCTATGAGTCTCATTCAACGAGCTTCTACAAATGAATCTGATTCGTGAGATGCACGATCAATCATCAGTTAATCATTCTGATATTCTTAGAACTGTGAAAGTCATAAAGCGAAACTACTATTGATCATTCATGCAAAAAACGATAGATCAATATATTTGAAACTGCTATATCTGTCAACGTTCAAAAACATCTAGAAATAAATCAAATGACTTGCTTCAATCTTTATTGATATCTGAACAGCGATGACAAGACATAGCAATGAACTTCATTATCAATCTATTTGATTCAAGCAAGTACAACGCTATTCTGATAATCATCTGCAGATTGTCAAAGAAAAGACATTATATTTCTTGCATCATTGATGATGAAGATATCACTGTCAAAAAGACGCTGAAATGCTGATTCAATGAGTATATCAAACTCATGATCTATCAAGCTTCATAGTATCTGATCAAAGTTCACAATTCATCTCTATACTATGAAAGTTTCTTTGCAAATGACTGAGCATTTTCCTTCAATTGTTCATAATTTATCATTCTCAGATCAACAATCAAAGCGAACGAGTTAATCAAAACATCAAGCGATATCTTTGATTCTTCTGTTCATATATGCAGAACGACTGATTTAAGTGACTACTCATGATTGAGTTTGTTAACAATAATATCTTGTCATCAGTCATCTTCTTGATTCTCTTCTTCATGAACAAGAACTTTTATTCTCATATGAGTTTCGACTCTGACATCATCGAGTATGAAAGCACTCGCGAACGCTTGCAGATTGATCGAGTCAAGAATATATCTGAACAAATGAACAAGACATTAATCTTCGCTCGTGAAGCTCTGATCAAAACATGAGAACAAATGATGAATCAAGCTAATAAGCATAGAAAGAAAGTCAATTACAAGATTGAATCAAAGATGTTTTTGAACGAAAGAAACATTGTTACAGCGAGACTCTTCAAAAAGCTAGATGACAAGATGCTTGATTCATTCAAGATTACAGACTCTGTTGACTTCTTTTATAAATTGAAACTATCAGACACTATGCGCATACATAATGTATTTCATTCAGAACTTCTTCGTTCTGCAGTCAATGATTCTCTGTCTGATCAGAAGAATAAGCTCTTGAGACAAATAGTAGTAAACAATAAGAATGAATGAAAGATTGATGATATATTGAACTCTTGATGATATCAAAGATGACTTCAATATCAAGTTAAATGAAAGAGTTATGACAACGATCTCAACTGATATAACGCTGACGACGACGAATTTATAAACGCTCAAGAGATGATTAATGACTTTCATATTAAATATTCAAGAAAAACGCACTAAGAAATAACATTCATGCGAACATGAATAGTTAAGAAAGAAAGATAATGTTATGATTCTATTCTTCGTCTAGTCTTCGCCTGATTTCATTCTAATCAAGCCTAGTGAAAATCTGATTTAGTCATGTTGTCATCGAGACTTTGCTTCATATGTGTAAGACGTCAACTCTATCAAGTCTAGCACAGAGCTGAGAAACATACATATAAGAATCGAGTTCTTTTCTGTAGATACTTTTCTTTCTTAGCATTTATCTATTAGTTAAATGACATTCATATGACTCGCTTTATGCTGACTTCTAACAAATATGATCATTTCAGCAGATTCAACGTTCAATTTATGTCAGAATAATCATTGATTGAAAGATCATATGCTTTTCTTATCAATCAAATAATCATTGACTGAAAAATTTATAGTCTATCATCTTTTCAGAGTACTTCATCAAGTACTTTGCAATTGTCTAAATTAATATCTTGACAAGTTTTTCTATTCTGTTTCATGACTATTTGAATATCAAAGCACAGTTGATTCATTCAATTTTCAACTATAATTTGATTCTGAATAAAAATCATCTCTTCAATCGAATTTTAATTAGCTTTTGATTTAAATTTTGAATCTAAGTCAGATTCTGAGTCAAATTCTAAGTCAAATCTGAGCAAAATCTGAGTCAGATCTTAATCAGCTTTCTGATCATCTTTTTGATTAACTTTCATTGACTGCAGTTCAAATTTGTCTTTTGACAATAGCATCTGATGCTAATATAGCTTTCAATTATTGTTTGCTTCAACTGACTTAACGTCTGACATTCTAATCAGCATGTCAACTTTCAGATTCTGTTTTCTTGACTGATATATGATCTTGAAGTTATATTCAAATAACTTCTCAGCTCATTTAGCTTGTCATCTGATCAGTTCTTTGATAATCATGAAGTACTTCAAATTCAAATAATCAATGAAGATCTTAATTAAAATATTCGTACATTTTAATTCAAGACATTAATGTTTCAAACAGCAAATAATGATCAGCAGTTTCTTGTCATAAATCTTGCAGTTGCATTCTGCGAAAATCATGTTCTTGTTATAAAAGATCATTGAATGTAGAATGTCTTCATCATTATATTGAGACAATACTTCGTTGTTCACATAGTTCAAGAAATTCATTTTCAGAATAGCTTTTCTGATTGAGTTGAAATGCTTCAGAATAAGAACTGTCATCATTTATTACTTTAATTCTTCAAAGATTATTTGACAAATCTTTGTTCATTCAAAAAGATGATTTTTTGAATCAACTTTATCATGAATTGAACAATCTTTGAGAAGTTTTTTATGAATCATCGATAGAAATTGCAGAAGTCAATGAAGATTTGCACATGAATCAATGATCATGACACTTTTCAGCTTTGAATCACATCTACTTTTCAAGAGTTTATTCGCAGATCATTGATAAATATCAGTAATTTTAGAAACGAGATTTTCTGAATCTTGAATTCACACTTGTCAATGTTCATCTGTAGATCAGCTTCATGAAGCTTATCTAGCACTTCTTTCACGTGAGTTCTATGTTTTTTCAATGTCTTACTGTAGATGAGAATATCATTCAAATATGTCTGACAGAACTTATGCAGATAGTTGAATAACACATTGTTGATATAATGCTGAAAGAACGCAGATTTATTGATTAATTCAAAGAGCATTACTTTATACTTATAAACATCAAAGAAAGTAACAAAAGTAGTTAAATCTTCGCTTTCTGAACTCATGTGCAGTTTATTGAACGTGATGATAATGTTAAGTTAAATTAAATACTTACTGTCTTGAATTTGAATTAATACTTCGTTTATCAAGAGTATTGAATAACAATCTCTTTTAATCAGAGCATTCAGTTTTTAATAGTTCATGCAAAAGCAAAGACTGTCATTTTTCTTTTTGATAAATAGTATTAACGAAGCAAAAGAAGCTTTGCTGAGTATGATAAACTTTTTCTTCAAATTCTCTTCTAGATACTTTTTGATCTTCTGCAACTTGTAACTCGACATGAGATACAATCAACTTCAAGAAGATTAATTCTCATCTTTTAATTTAATCTTATGATCATATGATTAATGTGAGAGCAACTGCGTTATCTTTTCTCTATCAAAAACATTCAAAAAGTCATGATAAACTATTGAAAGTTTCTTCTTTAGTTCATTTAATGACATGACAAAGATTATTTCATTCAGTTTCGTGAAATCTTCAACTGAGCTAAGCGCTTTGTTGATTTCACTAATGATCAAAAAAAAGATCTTGATTTTCTTATTCATGACTAAAGTTCAATATGCAGCAACTTTAATCATAATAATATTGATGATCTTCTTTACTTCAATTGACTGAAAGAGTTGAAGTTGATCAAAATTAACTTAAGTGCTTTGCTTTGCTATGAGAGCAGATTCAATGAATCAAGTATATTCAATGAATTAAGTAGATTTAATGAATTTATTCACTGATTTCTGATTCATGAATCACTTCAAAATGATCATTAATGTAACAATTGAACTCAAGTTCTTTCATTTCATTTTGCAGATTTTGCTTGACTCAAATTTGTAAAATGCTGATTAATTGCTTGCTTTTGAAATGACAGATTTTGATGTTTGAATTTTCAATAATGATATTAATCAATTATTTGCAAAATTTATTAAAATTTAATTTCTTTTCAATTAAAGATTTTCAAAGATTATCTTGTGCTGATTTAGACAAGTTATTAATAGAAGCATCATTTCATTCTTGTATTCTTGAATCATGATCAATGTATACAAAGCATGTGTAATCAACTTTCAATTAAAAGTTTCATCATATAATTAAATTAACTTTGATTTTGACAGCAATATTGACTGAATATCAAAGCGTTCACATAGCTTTGATATCAAAAATTCATTGATGAAAGTCATGTCAATGACTTTAGTATTTATCAAAGTGAGAAATCTGAATATTTTTTCTAGACTATTCAAGATGATTGTCAGAACTCAGATCTATAAGAGTTAAAGTTCTTCAAAGAATAAAGAATAAACATAAGAATTATTCTTCAACATTATCATCAAGCTCTCAGATGAGAATCTGAGTCTATGAGAATCAAGACTTTGAATCTATGAGAAATTCTACTGTCAATTCTCAAAGACATTGAGTCTACAAGAATCTTTATCATTGATTCTCAGAGACTCTGAATCTACAAGAATTCAAGTCACATACAAATCTTGATGTTTCATCAATGATAAGAATTCAAGTCACATATGATCTTCAAGAAATTTCACATGAGTTGCATGTAATCTCACTGATCTCATTAATGATGCTTGAACTTAGTCTTCTGAGTATATAGAAAAGAATTCACTTCTGTATTTTGTAGTCTAGTGTTAACTTTCTATATGAATAAATATTATTAAGCTACTATCAAATTTGATTATATTATCTACATGTATATTCTTTAGTGTGACTGCGCATTTCTCAAGCTACTCACAATAATGTCAACAGTGAACAACTTGAAATCAAATGAATCATCAAACATGTTGATGAAACAAAATATGAGTATATCATTCTCAATTACTACTTTAATGAGAACAGATTGTTTTTTGAACTTGCAATAATTTTATGCACTTAAGTCATTTTACAATAATCATATGTTTTATGTTTTGACTTCTTGCATTTGAAGCAAAGTTCTTTCTTAAACAACTCTTTCTGAATAGAATCGAGATTCAATTTTCTGAACTTCTTTCATGAAGAGATTAATGACGTGAGTCAAGCAGTCAATGTGTTAAAGATAAAGCGAGCAGCTTGATTCACTAATGCTTTGACGACTGATTAAGCATTCAATTCAGTTAATTTAACATTGACTTGCATGCAGATGTTAATAAACTCATTCAAATTCATGATTCATTCATTGAGCATTGCTCACTGAAGATCTGAGCTGATCTTATGCTAAAGATCATCTAGTAAAATCTCATTATTGTATTCTAGTTCTGCGTTAAATCTTTGAAATTTCATTTAAAATTCATGAAAGAAGATCTTGTTTTGATACAACTTTAAGTACTGTTGTTGAGTCATGTGATGATGATTAAAATCATTGTACATCTTATTTATGATCAATAGTACTTCTTCAACTTCTAGAAATGAGTTCAGAAACATGTTTCTCATTCAAAGTGCAATATGTTTGATTGCAGCTTCACTTACTCAACTTTTGATGTGTGCAATCTTTAACTCTTTAATAGAAAAATGATTCTTGTTTATCTTCAGCTTGTTTTGCATTCAAGACAGTCAATTGTCTACATTCTGCAACAAATCTTCAAACAATGAAGAATTCAATAACTTAATTAACTTCAAGAATTAATCTTCAGAAATTGAAGTGTTTTGTTGACTTGATGCAACTTGTAAATGATGTATAATCACATTCTTGTTTCTATTTTCTTTCTGCAGACGCGTCTGCATAATCTTCAACATAATGTTTATCTCGTTGACATCTTTTAACATTTAAATCATGTCATTGTGAATCTTGATTTCAATGTCGTGCTGTTAACATATGTACTTGATAAAAACAACAATGTCATCTGCTTCATAAATGTTTATTCAAGCATTCAATTCAATGCTGATGCTGATTTTGATCATTTTGTGATTAAAAAACAATGCATTCGTGTTCTCTTCTTCTGTATTTGATGATGCATTCATGTCTTCTTCTTCTGATGCTGTTCAATTCTGTGATAAAAGTGATTTTCTTCTGACATTTTGAAGTTCATAGTGAGCAATACTGACTGATTCTGAGCTTTTAATCATTGTATGAGTAGAAAATTGCTGATCGAGATTCTGATGTTACTCTATCAAACTTTCTGAATTGAAGCAATGACTAGTACTTTATCAAACTTTCTGAGTTCAAGCATTGCTGAAATTTCTGATTTCTGATGATGAGCTCAATAAAGAGTTAATCAAGAGCAACGCGTTCATGTTCTTTAATTCTGATTCTATCGAAATTTCTGATTTCAAATCAAGATTCTTCTTTAGAAATTTCTGATTTTTATCAAGCTTTCTGAGCTTGAGTTCTGATTCTGATGTTGAAATTTCTGAATTCAACTTCTGATTTGAGTTGTGTAGCTTGTTTTTATATCATTTACACGTCGATAGCAAGATTAATGAGCTTTGAACTAATGTTATGAGTCTGCATAAAGCGAATCATATGAATGTATTCTAACTAGAAGTTTAAAGCTGAAGAAGAAAGAAGATGCAACACGTCGTGAGTTTTATTCACGAAGGCACGCTAGGCCGCTAGCGTGTCAACATCAGCCCTATACTAGTCTATGATAGTCTGACACGATCTATGTTAGGCTAACCCGAAGTGCACGCTCGCAACAAAGGTTGTTTGATAGAAAGTCATGACGGGAATCATGAAGGCTGTTTGGTGATAGAGAGTCATGACGAGAACCTTGAAGGCTGTTTGGTAAAGAGTCATGACGGGAACCATGACGGGAATCATGAAGGCTGTTTGGTAGGGAGCCATGATGGGAACCATGGAGGCTGTTCGGTAGAAAGCTATGACGGGAACCATGAAGGCCGTTCGACCAAGCTATTTACATCTTCCTAATTTCTTGTCGGGTCGGGTTTTCGGATCGGGTTGTCGGGTTCAGATTTACAACCCGACCCGATCCGAATCCAAAAATTTTCCAACCCGACCCGACGCAGTCAGTCTATTCATTTCTAAAATCGAAGGGTGAAAGTAGTAATATGAATACATGCAGAAGGTATAAAAGGGTCTTTTCCTTGTTACTATTCGCTCAAGGTCGTAAGATGCTCATGTTCCAAAACCGTCTCTATTCTGAGCTTTCCTTGTTCAACTCATCTTCATCATCGGCATCGTCGGAATCGTCATCTTGGCCTAGTGACGTACGAATTCCGCTGGAGTGTTGCTGGATGCAGTGTTTGACATCGGACTCGCATGACTTGGCATGCACCGTCAGACCCCAGAGATGGATCTCATTGATCCAGTCAACGAGGGTGGTAATGCCGGCGGAGTTGCTGCAATTGCTCTGGTAGATCCGTTTCATGTTACACCCTTTCCACCTGAAGTCGGTTGACTTGATGGGGGTGGTGCACCAGAAAGCATAGTTCCAGCCAGTGAAAGTAAGGCCGTAATGACGGAGCTGCCCAAAATTCTTGACATTCCATGGCTTGCCGGTGGTCCGAAGGCGTTTCTCTTTCAGTAAGTATCGATTGTAGAGAGCAAGTGCTGAGAATGTAGCAAGCTGATTGATGGCGGCTTGGTAGGCGACGTCGTCTCTCTTGAATTCAATCGTCATGTAGGGGCATGTCATCCTGTCATCCTTACAAAAGGTCCAATCGCGAATTTGATTTTTGTACTCGGGGTTGAAACCCTGGGCCGAGAGCCAATATGAGCAGTCCGGCCTGATATCGAAGTCATAACGCTTGTTCATAGGAAGCTTCGAGTCGATAACAGGCGGCATCGTCCAGTTGAATGCCTCATCAGGTTTGGCCACCAACTCTACCATCCTTGTTACTATCCATGGCCGGCCCGGAAACGGATCTATGGAGCGTATATCGGCCTTGAGAAACGTATCCTTGGCGTATGTAGAGAATTCTGCCTCACACAACCTGTAAACATTCATATACAGATATTCGCGTTGAATATCCTGAACATCCTCATCTTTCACATTCAGCCATACTTTAGTAGCATTGTTTGACTGTTGGTAGTGCAAGATACGATCTGTAGACGGAGCAGAGGTGCCGAAATGAATAAATGTGTCGATCGAACTTGACATAAAATCAATGAATATGCCTCTTCTATTCAATATCACGGTTGATAAGTCAGGATCTGCAGGCTTGGCGGCGATGCTGAGCTTAGTGGAAGTGCTGGTTGATGCCGCTCCTAATGCGCGCTCATTTCCACGCCCAGCATTACCTCCTCCTCTGGCATCTTTCTTTGCTCTGGACGCTGCAGTGTCTGCTCTGGCTCCTATTCCTGACATGACTCGGCCCCACAGTACTTGCGTCCGGTCAGGGAGGGTTTCGGGAATAGTTTGGTCGGTGTCATGCAGAGGTGAAAGGGTATTCAAGCTTCTGCTTGATCCTGGGACTGAGTCGACAGGTATTTCAACAGGAAGTATGCAGCTGGATGGGCGGATTGTGTAAAGGCCGGGATCCTTCTTGTAGCGAGGTCTGGAAGTGGGTGTTGTGGATTGAGTGGTAGGTCGAGATGTGCTGTTCTTTGGCAATGGCTTCGGAGAAGATGATCTATTTGTAGTCAAGGCCTTCGAAGCGGGTCGTGCTCTGCTGTTTTTTGACAATGTCTTCGAAGCGGGTGAGCCTTGAGTAACTGAGGCTCCAGAAGCGGTTGTTCTGGGCCAAGTTGCAGGTCGCGATACGCTATCCCTTGAAAATTTCTTTGAAGCAGGTGAAGTGTTTGTAATTAAGGCTCGAGGAACAGGTCGCGATATGCGGCGTCTTGTAGATGTCTTCGAAGCAGAACGCCTCTTTGTGATCGATGTACGCGAAGTACTTGCTCTAGGCTGGATTGCAGGTCGCGATATACCGTCTCTTGTAAATGTCTTCGAAGCAGAAGAATTCTTAGTAACCGAAACGTTTGTTTTGGAAGGATTAGGAGGTTGCGATATGCTGTGCTTTGGCAATGACATCAAACCAGATGAGTCTTTTGTAGTCAAGGTCTCTGAAGCAGGTCCTGTTATGCCATCCTGTGGTAATGTCTGTGAAGCAGGTGAAGCGTCGGTAGTTAAGACTTGAGGAACAGGTCGCGATATGTCGTCTCTTGTAAATATCTTCGAAACACAAGAACTGTTTGTGACCAAGACTCGATGAGCAGGTGCTTTAGACTGAGTTGTAGGCCGTGCTATGGTATTTTCTGGCAAGGTTTTCGAAGCAGGTGAAGATTGTGTAATGGAGGTGCGAGAGGTGGGTTGCCTAGGCTGTGCGCATCTCTCGCTGGTGTGATTCAGGTCGGCCCTTGATGAAGAATCGCTTGTACTTATGAAGTGCGAAGAATACGAAGGAGTTCTCTGACGGTTGGCAGTCGTCTCTTCCAGAACCATTTTCTGCATAGAGTTGTAGGTAGAGTAAAGGAAGGCAGAGAGCTTGGGCAGTAGCGAACGGTCATACGTAAGGCAGGAGAGCAGAGGGATGTTGGTATAGCAACTCGAGAGAAGGTGGTATACAAGTGCGAACCAGATCTAGCAGAGGTTGTACTTTGTTTGCGTTCGCAGCTCTGTAGGGTTTGCGCAATTCTAAAGCGCTGAGATGAAGAAAGTATGGGAAGAAGGCCTAACAGTCAAGAGCGTATACAGAAAACTAGCACCGACACTAGAGCATCTGTCATATTACTGCTGCTGTATCAAGCGTCAAGTCTCGAATCAGACCTGGAGGGGCAGAGATCTCTTATGCTGTAGAGCTTGAACAGACCGAGAGATAGCGTAGATACCAGTCAAGCTGCTGAGTTGGTGCTGTCGCGTCAAGTCTGGCGCTAAAAGTCACAATCGTAAGGGTGAAGATATTGTAGAGCTGTAGGTGCAC
>JAABUS010002414.1_pt1 | contig 35495 bp, 28 predicted proteins | sample 5560161 | NCBI WGS metagenome assembly JAABUS01 (sample SAMN10711885, study PRJNA513376) | rock metagenome | isolation source: Antarctica rocks | place: Antarctica: Victoria Land, Trio Nunatak nord | collected 2016-01-04 | reverse complement strand
TATTTAAAGTATAAATAGTATATTTAAAGTACTATAGAATAATATTAAAGATTATCTATTTATTATTATTTACCCGTTAAGTATTAATTATATTAAAATTAATTATATAAATATATTTTAGGTATTAAATATACTAAAATCAACTATATAACTATATTTTAATTATATAATATACTTAAAATACGGGATATAAACAAATACGTATTTTTAATATTTTATATAATTTCGGTATAAACTACGTAAAAATCGGGGTTTCCGGACTTACCGATATAATATAAACTAGAAAATAAAACAAAGTTCTTATAATATACCTCTATTTATAAGAATTCGTTAATTATATATTTAAGAAACTTGAGTTTATTAGTAATTATTTAAACGAACTTTAACTATAGACCTTTTGTCACGGGGTGGATTTAGGTATATTATATTATTAAACTAAACCTCGGTACTTCTATAATAGGACTAGCGCCTTGGCTGGATTCTAGTATATTAGGGCCAAATTCTCTATAAATAATTAATATCTTTTATACCTCTAATATTTTTACTACTAAAATAACCACACTTTAATAAATAGTAGTAACGATATACACCGATTACTTTATTTATTAAGACGCTTCCGTATATATATTAATCTATTTATAGCTCCCCTTGGGACCCTAATATAGTTTAGTATTTAAAACCGTTTATTTATCGTACTAAATACCTTTTTTATTCCGGCCCTTTTATACGCCTAAACTTTATTTTCGACCCTTTTACTAGGCCTGTCGATATATTAATTACTCGTTAAGCTATTTAGAAGTTCTGCCCTAGAAGATTTGACCCCTTAATACGCCTATCACTCGTAGTTGTTTAATACGCTATATATTAAGACCCTTATTCGCCTTACTCGTTAACGTCTGCTTCGCTAGCTACCTTACCTTATTCTGCTTGCTCATTAGTAGACGCTAAAATACAGTGCTTCGACCCCTAGTACTACCTACTAAATTCGTTTCTACCTGCGTCAGTATGGTCAGCCTCAGCCACACTCAGTATACTTGCGTAGCAGTAGCAGCAGTATAGCTCTTAGCCAGCCCACCGGGGGTGAACACATTCAATTCTACAACACCAGCTTTGACAGCTCAATTTTCTTCCGACGACACCGAGCCTCGTCAGTATAGCCAGCATAGCTCTCAGCCAGCCCACCGGGGGTAAACGCATTCAATTCTATAACACGGGCTTTGACAGCTCAGCTTTCGGTCTAGCCAGATCTGGATTAGCCCCGCGCTAAAACAGTTTCAATTTCAAAAATATCGGCAAACGACTACTTTCAAAAATCGCTGGCCATTCAAAAACTGCGCCAAGGCCATGGATTTACGCCAAGGCCTCACTTTTGCATGCCAAAAAGTCGACTACTCAGTACCTCCCCATTATTAATAATCCTATGACGCCAAACGCTTGCTCCCCTGTTTCATCAACACCATGGCTACCACCGCCAGCTGCTTGCGTCATCCCTACACCTCCCTGTCGCCTCACCTCGCCGTCGCGATTTCAGTTTGCGGCTCTGCGCCAAGCTTTGAGGCTCTGCGGCACTCCCGCAGCTGCCCCGCACCGACTGTTCAAGAGCTAGGGACATACCAGCATGTTTGCTTGCTCTATTGATTTTCTACATGTAGACGCCACTTGCGTCATTGCTTGCGATACCCCATATCCGCGTGTCAACGAGGGCGTTGACGTCTTTCTTTAAAAGGGGCGTTCTGTCACGGGGTTGACTCAGGCATGTTGTGTTACCAAGCTAAGCCTCGGTACTTCCATAATAGGACTAGCGCCTTGGCTGGATTCTGGCATATTAGGGCCAAATCCTCCATAGATAATCAACATCTTTCACACCACTAATATTCTTACTACTAAAGTAACCACACCTTGACACTTTCTTAATTTATAGTCTCGTATATAACTCCGACGAGAGATATAATAGAGTCTCCGATTTAATTAGTAAGTAACTTAATCTAGTATTATTTATTAATAAGAATATCGATATAATAGGGGTTATAAAATGAGATTTTGGGTATAATAACGAAGACGATATCCTAAACTTTAGTACCGGGGGCGTTACTAGAGTAACGGGCTAAATAAATAAAAATATTATTAATATTCTTTACTCTATAATACTCAAACTAGATTTAAAATATAATATCTTTTTATCTTTATTTAAGAGATCTAACCGCCACTAAAATAATACCGCGAGTATAGTTACAACCTGAGATTACTATGACTATGGATTTCGCGTCGAGGTATATTAGTTATTAAGAATACACTAATCTCCTAGTCTTTAAAACCGCGGTGTTATTCGACGTACCTAGAATAGTATTGGAGGTTCGAAACAAGCTCGGTAGTATCCGTAAAATTAACGGCCTTTGAATAAGTTTATAGGTTAGTCTTTATAATCTCCGGGTCTAGACTAGAGTATATATAATAAATATATAGATAGTAGTACTAGTGAGACTATCTATTATCTCTACGAGGTAGAACTAATATACTTAGTAAAATCGTCAAGACTTTTTATATACCGAACTTGTACTAAGTATCCTTAACGACTTAAAAGAGTGTATATTTTAAATATAGAAGGATTGTGTAGGCCGACGAAGGAAATAGAGGTATTGGAAAAAAATATAATATATTGAAATCAAATCGTTACTCCTCTACCCAAGTTTGTCCGCTCTTATAATTTAAGAATGAAATTAGTGGAGCGAGTAAAAAGGCGGATGAATAATATATACCTTCTAAACTCATGAAATTAATTTACAATACTATATTAATATAGGCGCAGACCTTTTAGTAGTAATAGAGAGGAGAAGGTTAACCTCGTTATCATTTATATTTTTAAGGCGACGATATAACTCGTCTTTAACTTCGGTACTAAACTAAGCCCTTTAAATAGGACCGTAAGGATTTAAATCCATATTATTACTCGATAAGGATAACGAGGTGTCAGTATCGAGCAAGGTACGGAATAAATACTCGATATAGTTACGCGTATTGGAGTTAATCCTCTCTATATCCAATAACTATATACTATTATCGATAGTATTCTCTCTCCACCTGGATGCTCATTGTCCGCTGAAAATTTTTCGTCGTATACCGTAATCGCCTCGTGTATTATTATCTCGAACTGTCAGTTTCCTAGCTCGGTGCACACAAAAGGCACTCACTATGGCATAATTTAAACACTGAACCAAGATCGTAGATTCCCATCCAGTCGAGCCTAAATATCGAAATAACTCGGCCTGTGCAAGCTCCATGTTAAGCTCACGACCTTTATAGGGTATCTGTCCATCGCATTCATGGTTTTCTCACACTGGGCGCCGTAGGGTAAGGCATCTATGCTCGCCAGAGTTAGCGACAGACGATGAGAAGCAGTCCACATCTGGGACAGATTCCTTTATCTCAAGCATATTTGTCGAAGGCAACCATTTTTGGCTGAAAAGAGCCAGATCACTGGTATTGTATATCGTCCCAAGACCAATTCTTGGCTAACAAAAGTGGTGTGTCAGGTGTCAGCGAATATTGAAGCTCCGCATCCCGGTATTGAACCCCAACCACTGGAGATGCATACTATGAGAGCATGCATAGAAGTGGAGACTATTCTTTCCTTGCCAGCAAATCCTACATCGCATATATAAACGCATCATCTCCGTTTTCTGTGGGGACCAATTATAGCGTTGATCAATCAACGAGGAGACCAGTAGCGTCACGCACCATGACAGTAGCTGTCCACGGGCGAGTAAGAATCTATCATTAGTGCACGGCCGACCGATTCTTATCGCTGTTCCAAAACGAGTACAGTACAGTACGTGATCGTGTAACGTTAGTTTTTCTCCGTAATGTTAGCAATTTTTCCAGCTACAAGCTTACATCTTTCAATTAGCCTTCGCGAAACCCTGTGGACATGAACCATGATCCCTTCCTCTACAGAAACAGAGTATGAGAGCTATCCTTGGCTGGGCATTCAAAATATCATATCGCAAAATAACGCGTAGGCTGGGAGTACAATCCAACATGCGTCGTCCTCCAATACCTCGACCCTGAAGACTACCCTATCCAAGCTGCGGAGGCGCAACACATTCAACGGGCCTACGAAGGGGCAGCTGCCCTCAAAAAAGTGCAATGGGAGGAATGTCAAGAGACAGAGATAAGAGCCAGGCTAGACTATATAAGGTGAGCTACACGCTCCCCGTGGTGTCACAAGGAGCACAGCGACGAAGTCTGGATACAAAGATCCCGTTGCTTTCCTGTCCATTATCTCCAGAAAACCTCATTTATCGTTGATATCTGTCCGCTCTCCATTCCTCATCGAGGAACTTGATCGATCACCGCCATCTCCGTAGCAGAATACACTCTTGTTCCTACAAGTAAAAGGAAGTCACGCCTCGCCCAGAAACCGATGCTTCTTTCATTGGGTCCACCTTGGCTGCTCCAAATCCTTCAAGCGCCGATTCGACCTCAACCGCCACATCAAACCTAGATATAATTGCGTCTCCGAGGGGGTCGAGTACACAGAGCACGGGTGTAAGCGCGTGGGCAAACGGGCATTCAAGAGAAAGGAGGGGCATATACGAAAAAAGCATCGCAAGGATGTTGCGAAAACGGAGAGTGAAGAATGATAATCATAATGGGAAAGAGATGGGAATTAATGATACTCGAGGAGACGAGTACCAATATTTCGGCTGCCGCAAGACCACGCGCTCCCTGATCCTCCTCCCTAAGTCTACTTCAACTTGTCCTTTCACCAAGCCTCCATGCCAGCGCCGAAGGGTAAATACATGAAACCCCGCGATTGAATCGCTTGCTCCACATTCAAAGATGCTATTAATGCCTCCAAGTCATCTTGCAATGCAAGCTCTTCCATCAGAGCAGAATATGTCTGAGATACAAGCGGCCGCTCATCGATCCTCGCACGATTTGCCCTCCGAAGGAATTGTTTGATCGAGGGGGATTCTTTCTCTCGCAGGCCATAGAACTTGTGATTACACACCACTTCGTAGCCAAGTAGCTGTTGCAAATTTGATAGTGGAAAAGCGCTCGTGTTCACAATGATGCAAGTATCGCCATCCCATTCTTGGACGTCCGCAATGAAATTTCGTTCGGTGCCACAGGGGCCGACCGAAAGTTCAACATAAGGCACGGGTGCCAGCACTGACATGATCTTCCACGGTCCGCCAGTATAGACCCCCTGTAGCCTCCATGAGAAAACTTTCTTCAAGTAGAGGATCCTGTATGAACTTTAGTATTCCTTATGTCAGAAGGTTTGGGAAACACACTGAGCAGTCTGAGCAGCCCCAGCCTGGTCGATAGCCATCAGCTTGTCGCCTGCTACCAAATTTCCCAACACCCTTCTCAGCAAATCGGACCCACATTCTAGACCAAACACAAATTGAGAAGTCTTGAGTTGAGAGTCTTCACGCATTTTCACCAGCCTTGTGTCCTTTCAGCTTCAATCACAGAAGGTATCAACTCCACGTACCACTCTGAATGGGATGATCTTTTTATGCCCAAGTCAACAATGCCGAATTGTAGACGAATAGTATCTCCCAGTTGTGGCTGGACTGCTCCATGTCCCTGAATTAGCTTTAGAAACTTATAGTCCTCAGCACGACCACTTAAAGACTTGACGATATCCATCATAGCTTGGCTACGTAGATGATGCAGGAGGCTCCAACGGAACGAACACGAGCAGACTTTATACCTTCAAGATGTTTCTATCTATCCTTGATTAGTGGCGTAAGACCCCGTGTCATTCTAGTTGTACTGAGTCAGTGCAGATCGGTCCAGGACCCGCCATTAGAACCAAAGGAGAGGCGCACACAACAAAAGAGAACCACAGGATTCATTAGTGTTCGTTGCCTGAGCTTGGATGAACACTGCCATTAACAGCTTAGATATGGGGATCACTAAGAGAGGCTCATTGAAATCGTCTTAAGGCTTCCATTTTTGTCCTTGGTGTAATATCAAATCTAGCATTACAAGAAGCATGGCCCACTAAACCAGTCTATACGATCACCCGCAAGTTCATCAGTAACATTAGCAAGAAACCCAATACCAACAACCCCACTTTTTCACATTCTTGCGTGGGATGCGTGACACTCCGTACGCTTTAGTGCTTTTTCTTTCCTGAGTCTGCACCTCCAACTCGCCTCTTGGTAGCGGTGTGGGTTCGAGTGTGCCTAGAAGATTGTGGGTAGATTTGGTGAAGGTGTGGCTTTGGTTTAGATGTGTTCTGACTATATAGGGTGTAAGCTCAAGCCTTGAACAAAGTCTCTAGGGCATACCTGAAGACGTTCTGAGCTCTTGCATAGCTATAATGGCTTCATCATGGCTTTGGCAAGGTTCGAATCTGTTTTCCCAATATGTTTTGCCCACGTGCTCACAATTCTCTTTTGGTAACGCTTCTAGGTCGAGGACATTCTTCAGAATGCACACGACGTTGTGGCTCTTATTAGTGCCAAGCTGAGCAGCTACCGCAAAGCAAAACAAGTAGGCCATGTCTCGCAGTGCCAATTGCATCCCGGACGTCATAATTCCGCTCATAATGACCAAAAAACTGGTGTAACAGCTGTATACCCGGTTTTTGGCCGCCGGAGTCGTCAGATTTCCGTAGGACAAGAAGGCAGCTAGGATTAGTGCTGTCTCGTCGGGGTCGTGTGGCAGCCCAAGGTCCTCAACAAACCTTAAAAACAACTCCTTTCCATTTTCCTCGACCCATATGCGCAATCTCTCCCCAGTGCGATCCCGAGAACATACGGGAGACCATGCCAGAAGGAAGTAAACATCGAATTTCGGATGGCAGAGGGTGGGATAATCGTTTTGCATCTGCTCACTACCCGAATCAGTACGAGTCCGTCGTTCGAAAAGCTGATCACTAACCGAAATGAATCAAAAAGACTTAGCTGCCCAAAAGCAAACGTCCTCAGCAGCGACGTTAGCTCGGAACTTGAGGCCCATTCGGGAAGTTTTATTGGCAAAGCTGCTGCGAGGTTCGAGCTGCGCACCTCGACATCTTTGAGCGTCATAGTAGAATGTTTGTCGTATCCTGGACGCGAATTGCAGAACAGTGGGGACATCGAAAGAGCCTTTTGTAGTTGCGACGAATCCATGGCGCCAAAACACTTAGGTTCGAGAATCTCTATTCCACAGATTAATCCGTAAATATACGAGATCTCTGATATCGTCAATGTTGACGAATATGGGTCAAACCTCTCTCTATACAACAGCGCCACATTACTAGAAGCGTAGAGGAGCTCATGGAGTAGCACCAGGTATATCGATGATCTCATTGCTGCAGCGTTCAATAGGTGTCGGCGCCAGGTACTCAAATCACGTTGAATAACGAGCCTAGCATTAGGAGATTCGGAGTCTTTCGAGAGGCGTAGGCAAAGCACAAGAGCATTCTTCGCGACCTCTTCCTTGGACTGATCAAGAGCGTTATGGAATTGCTGCATCCGAGGCTCGGAAAGTGATACAGTGGAAATGTCGTCCCTAGAACAAAGCCGATCCCGTAACTAGAATTGCCGAAGCCACTGTGAATCAAATGCTCCGAATGGCACCTGGATGAGGATTCACATACGTTGTCCCACTTTGCCTCCTGGTCCACTCCAAGACTTCGTTCTAGTTGCGCCATCAAGTGCCGGTGTATTGAGTCCGAATCATTTACTCCAGTAAACGTCAACGTGTAAACCACAGGGAGCCGTTGGGTGGATATTCAAATCATGATATGAAAGAAAAGAACGAACGACTGGGGACTGTAGCATCTAAATCCACGTCAAGGATCCAGGCGTTCCTAAATAGGATGGAAGACGACTCCAGGGCCGAAAACGATAATTAAGATCGGAGGTCCTTGAGTGGTAGCTATATCAGGGCTTTTATATGATAGCGCTCAGGACATAAAGGGTAGATGATAGAAGCACTCCCTAATACGCCATCGTTCTATAGTGCTTACAGAGCATCGCGATGAAATCGGGGAGCTTGGAACATAACGTTAGGAGTAATTGTTTGAAGTAAAACATTAATTGATCTGAGGAGGACTCCATTGCTCCTGTAGGACATGCTGGGAAGGTCATCTGTCGTCGGCGAGGTGGCTATGTCGACAGCCAACGCTTATGCTGTCAGCAGACCATCAGCCTACGGAAAGGCTCTACACTCACGGGAGTTCATCGTAGGCTGTGGGTCTTCTGGGAATGGAATTGTTTTAGGCACGTCATAGATCATCGAAGTATGGCCAAGAATAGCTCGGGAATCGACGATACAAGGAACGCTCCCAACCTGAGAAAAGCTTTGGCTGAGCGGATTGATACCCTAAACGCAACTTGACCAGCTAGAGGAAGCCCCACCCTTCTCCCGGCATCTCCAACAGCGATTGTGTTGGCAAAATTTTTCAACGCACCAGTCTAGCGTTGAGGACTCTGTCAAGCAGTAACATTTACAACACCATGTAGTCTGAACGCTACTAACAGTCTCCTTTTGCTGTTTCTCTCTCATCACTTTTCGTCGCTGCTCTTTAAGAATCTTCCACACTCTGCGAACATCCTCAGCGTTGTCCACCTGTAATGATACCGATGGGTGATCAGCGATACTTTCCTGGACCGTTGGTTCCTCTGACCCAGATATTGTTTCCGGGGTGAGGCTCTGCACTGATTCGCTTGAGGCTCCATGCGGTGATCGTTTACGGGTCTCAGCTTGCGTCCTAGCATAGGAAATAAGACGCTGTGAAAATTGCAATGTTTGGCACAGCACAAATGACTATGGTCTTGTCTTTAGTACTGGCCTCTAATTTTAGTGTTTGTTTGACTCACCGTGAGCAAAAGATGTCCGCGCGATAACCGATCCCGCCATAGTATAAAAGGTGTCATTGCGACGATGATAGCTATGAACCAGAGTATGGAACTCCCGAGCAGGATGAAAGATCCCCATTTGCGACATTCCCTGAGGTGCGCAAAGTGCCACCAGTAGAAGCAGCCAAAGACCGAAGATTCCAAAAAGTTTGCACCAGTGACAGTCCAAAAATGCCATTCGACTTCTTGAGGCCTGCCATAGGAATCAGCATCTGCGGTTCCTATGATGATACATAAGGCTCACTTGATCATAGGTAGAAGTTTCAAGAGCGTGAGAAGGACAAAGGCCAAGGGACTAGACTCGCGCCACCACCACCCCCAAGCATAAGCCCGCGAGGACCACGCATTTTGTCGCGAGAAAAGTAGCTAGGAAGACACAGAGCATCAGTATCGTCGTTATTTTGCTGGAATGAATAACTTACCTCTGATAACGTCACGCAGGTAGAAGATGTTCGAAGAAGAATATCAATGGCAGGCCAAAGCCATACACCTAATAAGTCGATCAATACAAGTAAGGCCGTGTTACAGCTTAGCTTACCGCTATTAATACACCTTGTAATGGCCAAGATGATCAGGACCACTAAAGTGAAGTCCAGCAGGCACTTCGAAATCATGATCCATGTCTGTGGCTGATCGATCAGCCTAGAGCCCGACTGTAAGCCGATCTGCTGCCAGTGCAGGGAAGAGAGTGAGATAACGGAGATGACAAGCACGAATACCAGAAGGCCCAAGAGGTCTGCTCGTGGAAGACTCTGCATATTCGAGAAGGGGAAAACAAAAGGCGGTCTAAGGCCTGTACGTAAGACCAGTCTCAATGTGGATTAGAGATGCGAAATGTGCACAGAGGCTCAGAAGGCAAATGAGGCAACATGATCAAACAGAGACAATATGGGGCGGAGATGCATGAATATGATATAAAAGTCGACGACCCCTTGTCGGCAAGTCCAAATAGGTATCCGCGCTGTCGCAGATGAACAGCGCTGATCTTATCGTTTCTACATCGGATGCTCTCTTAACCCTGTTGTGTGATTCCCGGCCATAGGTTGTGTCCCAGCGAGAGGCTGCGCTAAACATCTCCTCGGACGCGCTATACCTCTTTGAATTCCAATGCATTGGAATTCAAAGAGGTATAGCGCAACTGCGGGCGCCTGCAGCATGCTAGCGTACGAAACCCCGGATTCGGGTAGACCTTGCTTGATTGAAGGGGAATAGCGTGACTGCAGGCTCCGAGCCATGTTTGCCTGAATAAACGAGTGAACAGCGCCCCGGTAAATGCAGTTAAAATAACGCGAACAGGGCCGAAAGGGCCTCTACACTACTAGTTGGAAAGAAGGTAAATGGGGGGATAATAGCTTGGGGATTGGGGCTTTTGGAGGGCGATTAGCCCAGCACACACGGTTTTGGTTCAATATTTGGTTTGGCTATTAAGCTTTGCAAGGGAAAACACAAGGAATTTGATTTAGGGAGCTTGGTTTGGCTTCAATTCTTGTAGTGTAGAGCCGCCTGAATAGGCTAGATAGTCTGCCCTGATGGGCTTAGTAAGCCCCAATAGGAGTATGATTCAAAAAAAAAAAAAAAAAAAATGTTTGCCTGAATCGCACCAGCCTTCCTTCAAACTTTACCCCAGCGTTCTGTTCCCTATACGGAGATGTCCCAACACGACCAAGGGAATAACGACGGCCGTTATCGCGTACTCCATGATCGAATCTCACAATTGCAAGCGGATTTGATCAGGGCACAAGATCATCATCGCAAGTATCATCAGGATTGTACCTCGAACACGCCAATACCTGCCTTGATTGAGTCTTCAATACCAGAGAATGACGCCGAGATCCTTCGAGCTAAAGCTTCTCATCCAAATGTCGCCGCCCATCAACCGAGTACTCAGTTTGTCATCTACAACCCGTCTTCGGCCAAAAGAACTCACCAGCCTGTTGATTCTTCCATCAAAAAGGCTCGCCGTGGTACCAAGAGCTGGTGGAAGCAGTGGACAGATCCACTACTAACTGAGGTCTCTAGCAGGATTTTTATTGAGCACGCAGACTGCGAGGTTTTAGGCATTCCCCTGGTGCCTGTGTCTGATGAATCCAAACTAAACGATACGAACTTGATCTCTGTTACAGGCAACCGCGGTTGTAGTGATAAGGATTTCCTTCTTTACAAAGCGTCGATATACGCGGGAAAAGTCAAATCTGATGGAATACGAGCAGCCTTTGAGCAGATGGCATTCGTATCGTTGTGTGTGGTTCTCATAGACCATGGAATCAGCGATGAGGAAGTGAACAAGGTGATGCGCATCTGTATAACTGACTCCACGTACGAGCATCTTAGACGCCTCCGATCAGCGGCAACCTGGTTCAACAGCATTATAAGCGACCTGCAGAGCCATGGATGGGGGGGAAAAGCTTCGGCGGCTTTGATCATGGGTACGAACCCACGTCAGAGAACCCGTGTCTGAGTCGCAGATGAACTAATTGTCACAGCGGGCAAGAGCGTTGCATGGTATAGCCGATTCGCTGTCAAGGACAGTCAGATGTATTGTGCCAAAGAGATGATCAAAAGCAAAAAATTCAAAGCCTCTATGACTGCGTACGAGGATTGGGACTCATTGATACCTCGGTACGTCAAGTATATGACTGGTGATTCGTTGACGTAAGTCTTCTATGTGCAATCGTGGAGACCTTCTAACAGGCTGTAGGCTCTCGTATATTCGCAAATGTCTTGGATATTCAGATAACACAAAGTGCTCAAAAGCATCAGCTCCTAATAAACAAAGCCAAGAACAGGCGGTGAAAAGGAAGAACGTCGTCATTGATGACAGCGCGAGTGCTCGGCATGCCAGAATTCCAACTCAAGCCCAAGTCTCAGCCTCCGAAAGAGAGCTGGACAGGTCTATACCATCTGAGCGCTTGTGGTCCCAGTGCGTTCCCACGGCGTCATCAAACACCGAGCTGAACATACCTGCACGTCCTGGCAATTGCGAAGTATCCACTAGGGCACCGCTGCCAGAGGCTCTAAATATGGATGTTGAAGCAGTGATGTTATCTCAACAGGATGCATTACTCGGACAAGCGCCGTCACTACCTCATTATCGAGATGAGGATACCGGGACGTGGACGTTAACGCTGCCAGAGCTTGGAAACAATGACGCTTGGGCAGGGAACCCTCAGCGGGTTACTGGGAGCGGAAATGTGAACGTATGGGGGCTCACAGGAGCTCCAAACATGGCCGCTATGACAGGGTCATCGCTAGGGGTTATACCGGCTGGATACGCGGGTGTGCATGCCGCGGCGCCTACGCCGACGTCGATGTGCGAAGACTTTTTGTCAGTGGCAGAATCTCGCAACTTGAATGCTTGGTCAGGACCTGTACATGGAGACCCGAATGCCTGGACGACGTCAATGTACGAATCACTGTTGGTGCCTGAAGCTGCTAACGCGAATGCGTGGTCAGAACCTTTACAAGGAACCTTGCAGGCCTCGACGCCTCCATCAGGATCGATGTACAACGACTTTCTATTACTACCGCCAACCAATCACCCGAACTCTTATTCGGCACCCATACAGACGCCTACATCCACGCCGATATGGAACGAGGAATTCCCGCTGCAAGAAGCTAGTAACACGAACGGTTGGACTATACCCGAAACTTCGGGCGCCTGGAGGCCACCTGAAGCTTCTACGACAGGTGCTCACTAGGATAGGAGGGCCGAACAATCACTTTCGCGGCCACAACATGGAGCTGCGTATACTCCGGGAGAGAGTATTCATGGAACTTGACGACTAAATTTTAGAACCTTAGCTCTCCATGGAAGATACTGAATGCGAATGATGTTCCCTAGAATTGTAACAAGATGAAGAATGCTAACCCGCCTCCTTTGTTGTTGAATTTGATATCATGATCCCCTGATAGCACGATGAATCCTCCATAGGGCAGCGACACCACTTCGTCAAGTATAGGTAACCCATTATTTGGATCAAGATCTTCCAAGGCAATGACCACCAAGTATCGATCACGAAATGGGCTTTTGAGGGTCCCTGCCTTATCTGTCCAAACAACAGGGTATGCGTCGACGATATTTTCTGCAGGGTTCGATTTGAATTGCTTCTTGCACTTTGCTACGACAGCATCGAGGTTGTCTTTATTCTACTCCATGTTCAGCGTATGCCACTTCACAAGACAGATCTGTTACCCTCAGCCATTGGTCTTTGACAACCGCCTTGTCGCCAGCATCAGTGGGTACGAAGAGCCAAGGATATGCACTGCTGGTAGCGGTCTTGATATTCGGTTTTAATCTTCTTGCAACTCCGGCCACGACCTCCTTCATAGACTCTGTGTTCAGCATAGCGCAGTAGGCGATAGCGACGTTGGAGTTGCAGATGGGACGTGAGGGGTATCCTTTATCAGGAATCTTGGAATCATTAGCATTAGCAGAGATGATTTAATGGAGCTTCTTTAACGTTACTAGTATGCAGCTTAGAGGCTAAGCATCCACCATCTGAAGACGCGGTCTTGCCAGGGAAGTCGTCGTGCATGCGTGGGGTCATATCTTCCACGTGACCTGTCGGGATCTAATCTTATCAATGCCAAGCCGCTCAGACTTCCTGCTTTCTGATTCTGCTGTGCTCCGCCTTTCGTCCAATTTTTCGCCTTGTTTCGCCTTTCTTTCTCGACGAGCAGGGCGTATTTGCGCCCCACTGGCATAGACAATTGGAATTCTGTGGGTTCCATAGCCCTATATACGCCTTTTAAGCTTTGGAATCAATTCATGGCACACACTAGCCATATCGACGACCTATGTTATGGGTATATGGCCAGGTTCCGATCCTGTAAGACATTACGAATATGCAGCTAGAACATAGCATGGGTCTCTTAATACACAGACAGGAGCTACCTATGACCCTAGATCGTACTCAACGCCAACTCCGCAATGGTTGAGGTACAGAGTATCATCCAAACGGCCAGACGATCTCGTGTCCTCGAGCCAATTTTGAGCTGGGTAGCCTTGCCATAAGGATTGTACATTCCGAGTCAACGCCGGTGATGCATGTCATGGTAGCCTCACCTTGGGTATCGTTCCTGCGTGTTCAGGCAACCATGAACAGATAAACTTGTCCCAGACTTTTTGATAAGACCTGCACCACGTCTTCGTATTATCCACAACTCTAGTTTCTATCTACTATATCTATCGGTCTGAAACATGTCTTCTGCAAAGTCTCGCAGCATCTACAATTCTTACTTCGTGCCAGGCTATGGTCTTTCTCGTCACGTGGTGTTAAGGCACATTCCGTACTATCTAGGCTCCGGTGCAACAGTCAGGCCATTCTCATACCAGCAACGTGAAGGGTATCTTGTCAGTAGTCCGGGGGCTCCTTTGACAAAGGTATGATACACGCTCTTCTATACCGGCCGCATATCTCGTGCTTCTCCTCAATTCGTCGCCAGAGTCAGATCGAAGACTTACTGTATCTATCTGAGCAATACGAGCAACAAGAAGCTGAGCGAATGATCCGGGCCTCGGGCAACATGTACGCAGCGCGGATGTATATCAACGCGCCAATTCCTGTACAGCAAAGAAATCGAAGTTGATGAGGTTATGACTGAACTTGGCGGCTTGAGGGTACTGAAAGTTGGCCTGTTCACGAGACGCACAAGAAGGAATCAAGTCTACAACTCTTTGGGTCCTAAGTTCCATGTCTTTGCTTGCTATCCGAAAATAAGAGTCTCGAAGCATCCACATGATTCCATGGATGGCTCTGGTTAGGCTTCACTGAGAGGAACAAGCGATTGGTCCTGACGTGATTCGGCCATAATACCTAACGCTGGTTTATGAGGCTGAGACATCCGAGAGGAACAAGCGATTGGTCCTGACGTGAGTTCGGCCATTACACTTAGCGCTGGCTTATGGGGCTGAGACATCACTCTGTGCACGGAGAGGGGCGGTGCCATATCTCTGATTGGTCTACCATATATAGATATAGTCAGGCTGGCGCCTGCCAAACCTTCTTGTTCGCCGTCAACCGTCTTCTACCTCTGCTGTCCAACATACTCGCGGTGACCTCACAACTCTCTGCTGCCCAACATACTCGCGGTGACCTCACAACTCTCTGCTGTCCATCATACTCGCGGTAACCTCACAATTCTCTACCGTCATACCGTTCTTGCAACTTCAAGCTATCAGCAAAATGCCATTCACAAAGCCACCAGTGTTCCACATAACTCGAATCACCCAAGGCTTGTCTCCGAGTATGCTCGAAACCAGTTTGGGTAGCTGTGAACTGGAGCTGACATTCTGCAGATGAACCAATCGTGCTTGATTTTAGCGATGAAGAGGAGGACATACAGGGGCTTGAAAGGGTTGGGGTAGACAAAACGAAGCTCAGCGCTGTGGAAGACATTGTTCTGGATGACCCCGTCACATGGTTGACAAAGAATCGTAACTTCAAGCAGATCGAGGAATCGGCTACGACTCGGGCTTTTTCGAAGCTTTCTCATAGCGACAAGGACAAATTGTTCAAGGTCGTACTGCAAACGGGGCAGTCTCAACGTCGCAAAACGAAACGGGAAAGAAGGGCTCACCGCTACACCCTTGACAACTTCATAGCAAAGCAATCCATCTGGTCATTTCAGAAACGACAGTGGAGGGATGTTGTCAATGCCAGCATCAACGACAACATAGTTAGGAGATCAGATCAGGCAGGTATGGAGCAACATACCATTTCTCGCATCACTTGCACAATCTGTACGAAGGAAGACATCAACACTGTGACGGATTGCGGTCATGCATTTTGTAAGAAGTGCATGTTGTTGTGGCTGGATGTCAGTGAAACATGTCCTTGGTGCTGGAATTTTACCAAGGACACACGTCCTCTGCACATCTGATCTTAGAAAGGGTGTGCATTTTGATAAATTATTCCTCCAAAGACGTCTTCTGCTATTCATGTCTACGACAGCTAAAGATCTCATTATCTCATGCAGAACTCCCAGTCTCTCTCAACGGATCTCTCAGTAATGAATACCAGAGGCTTAAGGCAGTGACTTTCAGGCGATTTCTCTATGAACACATCCTGTCTAGTCAAAAACTTTCCCGCAAACGATAGGGGCCATCGTACCTTTTGAAGAGTCTCTCCAGAACAGGTGGCTGTTTGCTCTAAGAAGTTCACGATCTCCTTGTCCCAAGCTTCCGGGTTCTCTAATTTTAATGAATCAGGGGCTTGAAGACTAGTACCGAGTTCCATTAATTGGACCATTAGTAGTCCCAGCGCCCGTAAGTCTTTCTGTTCATTGTGAGCGCTTACGACGCCGCTTAATATGCTTTGGCCGATATTGGCTAAGTCTAGTCAGGCAATACAAACATAGTTATTGGGTCCATATACCAAGCTTGATGTTGCCGTCCTTACAGACCATGATATTACTTATGTTGATGGAGCCATGCAATATCTTCAACTCCTTGTGGATATATTGTATGCCTTTAAGAACCTGATGACTCCTTTAGCTGATACAATATTGGGCCAACATAATTCGGGGTTGGCACCTCTTTATATACGGCGGTAATCTGATATAACGCTAAGCTACCAAACGGTGTGGACTGGATCTCTGCTAGCGTTACATCCATGCATTCATACACGAAGAACACTACGTTATTGTCGATGTAGGCGCTCTGCAAGGAAACGATATTCTCGTGAAGGCATCCGGTAAGACTCTTGACGCAACTGTTTTTCGTGATCTTTGTTTGCTTTATAGCAATGATTGGGTGTTGAAACTCCTGTTTATAGGTAATCGTGACTTGGCCACCTTGATCTTCTTTTAAGATAGCATAATATTCTTCCCATGGATTACCTTTGACGCAAGTAAAGCCGTATGAGATCGGAGGCTGTTTCACTTTGTGCGCAAATCGAGACCTCGGAGAATAGTTTGCTGAGTCCCAGTTTACGGGCAGCGGGAATGGTGGTTGTCGTATTCGTTGTTGATATTCGGGAACCTTGCGTATTTTGGAAGCAGACAGTCGCAATGTTTCCGGCGCAGCTTCTGCTTGTCGTTTACTAGAGGTATTAATGCTGGAATTTCCTGGAAAGACGGTTGCCCGCTTATCAGAGGAAGCCATATGGAGAACAGAAGGGATCACGACTTCGGGACATTACCAACTCTTGTATGCCTATTTTTTACTGTTGCTAAGGTACATAATGTATTAATAGTGATTACTATTCCTGGAAACTATTTTCAACTCCTAAGATCCCCATGCCGAGCGCTTATAATCTTCTATATCTCTAGCATATTCCGCTGCCTAGGAAAATAGCATACCTACCATGGAGCGAAATGAACAACCAGATAATGGACAACCTCCAGAAATCACAAACCTAGATGCTCGCATCGCTCGCGCTGGCGGTACCTCCTCTCGAATCGAACTACAGCCTCACAGACTTCATCAAACCAAAATTCAGCCATGTAAGTCTACTGCAGCCCAATTTAACGACCTAACACGTAAGAACGGCTATCTGAGACAGGAGATTATGCTCTATCAAGAATCGAGGAACGCGATACTAGAATTCTATAGTCAAACTTTAGAAGCCTATTATGGTCTATAAACAGCATTAAGGGAGCTTTCTAAGAAGTTAGTAATAGCCGAGGGTAGACTTGAAAAGTACTGGGGCATTCCGCTGAATGGGAGTGGTCAGAAGGATGTTATTGTACTCTAGATAGAAGAACCATAGTAGTATTAAACGAAATACCTCGAGGCATTTTCTATTTAGCAAGAGCCAGCCCTACTCGATCTTCTATAAATAGTCGTTCTCCCCCCCCCACCTTTCCCCGAAATTTCTCCGCAGCCAGAAAGCCCCACACTTTATTGGACCCTAGTAGCGAAAAGGTTGTAGACGCGAGGTTGCCCTGGATTTTCGCAGATTCTGAACCCTGAGGATTCGCACACGTAGCAATCGAGTAGGGAAATTGAAGCCCTATGTTCTTAGGATCCTTATACGCCCAATGTCCCTACATCTCGAAAATACCTGAGAACAATCTTGTTTTGATCCTTATATCTTCCTACCCCATCTCAGCCCCTGAGAACCATCTTGTTTTGATCCTTATATCTTCCTACCCCATCTCAGCCCCTGCGAACCTGGGCCAGGCAAGAATTTACGGACTTGTCTTGGAGGATGAGAAAGCCGTCTTTGAAATCTTCGCACCAGATCTTAAAACTTGATCTATTACTTTTGGGATAAGGATTCAACTAATGGAGAGAAAATTGTATGTATTTTAGCTAATGACAATTCCTTTTTACATGAGTCGGTCGCTGGAAAATTTTCGCATGAGTGGTGGCTTCGAGCTCGCTGATCGTCTGTTTGCTGTCTTCGTATCGTAAATTGGTGGGCTTATCCGGCGGCGCCGTACTGGCTCGTTCAGTGGAGGATCCTGCGTTGCATCCTTGCCCAAAACTGCCGCAAACGACCCCTCTATACTAGACTCTACGAAGGGTGTCCCAATGAAACAATCGTGGTGAGTGTGACTGACGTGTTCAGAGACATTGTTGCTCATAATCGCTGAAGGTAATCGAAGACCACCAAGTTGAGTCAGGTCATCACAAGTAGCCATACTCATATTAACCTCGCTATTGGTTGTCTCTTCTCCATAGGATTTATATGCTTCGATATCCAACTCATAATTGTGAAGGGTCTCATCATTTTGAAACAAGGGCCGAACCTGTGAAAGTATGAGTCAAACGGCGCAGCTGGGCAAATTGACAGGCGGGCTTACATTGCCATCGTCCCACGGCAACCATGCTTGTGATTCCTCCGAGTTGTAACAGTAAAAGTTGTTCGACCGGCGAACTACGATAAAAACCTTTGCTGAAGACCGCTGCACTACCTCAGCACTGGATAGCAACGCCTTGCGGCGATCTTTGAAACGCCTCTTCTCGGCTTTCTTAGAAACTGGAGTAGGTGACTTTGTCATTATGCTTTGAAGGTGTTGGATCTTATTGCAAAGATTCGGAGAAGGGGAATGCGCTTTTGAATATTGCAGAAACTAAATATAGGAGTTCTATATGTGGCGCGTTGTAACCGCGCGCTAAGCTGATGTTCCTGAAATAGTACATTCTACCTTTATAAGCCACAACTTCCTTTTCTTTGCGTGCAATCATGGACTCTATAACGATCTATGGAATTACTACTAGCGGTATAGCTCTTATCGCATTCCTATACAGTGCCTCTTCTTATATCTCACGATGGATATAAGACCGTATATTATTCTACGTCTTTAAATATCTAATATACCCTATTTTTATCTAACGTAATCGTCTTCTCATCTTATTCTCGCGCTAGTACGTACTTCTAATAATAATCTACTAGTTAGGTACAGTAGCCTATAATATTATAAAAATTAATATAATTTTATAAATAAAGAATAGGGCTAGGGCTCTAGTTATATTATATTTTATACTACTTCTTTTTATAAATCGTCCTAGTTTCGCTATAGATCTACTAGGTATTTCTTTATAAATTTATTTAAAACTATATAGTTTATTTAGCCTTATGACTTTTTTATAGAGGTTAATTTATATAGTTATTTTCCTCGCTAAGAATACGTTTCGTATTAGAGATATACTATAATTATATAAATTCCTAGTATATAATAGTGTGTCCGATTTTCAAAGAACTATAACTAAACTTGTTTAGGGTATAGTGGCGATTGTGTTTCTAATATTTTTATCGATCCTCTAAATACCTCTTTTCGAATTTTTCTAAAAGATGTATTACGCTCTTGTAATCCTTATTGTATACGCGATCTAGCGATATTTATCGATAAAGCCAGTATTCGTAAGAATTTATATCGTTATTATATACTTTACCTTCTATCTTACTATCGTTACTCGCTATTCTAGACTAGTAGTACGTAACTTAATTTAGCGATAATTATACGTAACGACTAAGGTTATTAAGGTATAAGACGTTGTTTATATCGAGGTTATACTTCCTCGGCCCTAGAAAGTACGTATAGGTATCACGGGGTAGACTTTAATAAAAGTATTATTATAAATATCTACTAAGACGGCGGGCTAAGCCCTACCGCTAGCTTTATCGAGACTAGGGTAACTTTAAAATTCTAATATATTAGGGCCAAATCCTTTATAAAATAATTAATATTTTTTATATTATTTACTATTATACTAACCCCGTGTTAAATAATAATAACGACGATATTAATATAGAACTATACCTCTTCTATATTAGTGAGAACGATTATATTAGTTATAAATAGTAAAATAATTTCTAAAACGACTAATATACTCCTTATTAACTATTATATTCAAAATAATTTACTCCGTATCGACAGCGAGCCTCATTTACGTTATATTTATTTAGCGCTTCCGTACTATACTTTACTACCTTAAATAAGTATTTCTAAACTCTTTATTAAGTTATTAAAATAGCCTATTTAATACTCTTTTCATTTAGGGTATTTATAGTAAATATTAAACTAAGTATTTAGAACGTCTCTTTATTTATTTCTTTTTTATTAATATAGTTATTTATTTTAATAAACTACCTATTAGGTAAATGTCTAGCCTAGTAAATATATTATTAACTATATCTCTTACGCTTCCGCTATAGAAAAAGAATACTAGAATATTAGTTTTTTAATACTATTCTTGTTATTCACCTAGTATTACTACTTTTAGTATTTATTATTAATTATTACTTTAGTTATTACCCTAGAAGAAGTTTAATTAAACTTTATTATAGTTAATTTTATTTTCTATTTATAAGAATTCCTACTATTAAATAAATATATTTTAAAATAAATAAAAGTTACTTTTAATATTAAACGAGTAGTTACCTAGATAATTATATAATCTCTTTATCCTCCTATTAAAGTACCCCTTTAGTATTTATTAAAGAGGGGCCGGAAAGCGAAGTAATTTAATAACGATTTTTTAAAGTATATTAAATTTAAATAACCTATTATATAACTACCCTAGGTTATGAATAAAATATTTATAATACCGTTTATCGGTACCTTCCGAAGGGATATTAAAGAGTTACGTTAATATTTATAAAAGAAGTAATCTTTAAAGGACGAATTTAAAGACGAAGAAACTATAACTCCTCCCGAGCCCGAATAACCTACTATAAATTCCGAATAGGTAATATAATTTATAGAATCGCTAGAAATTCAAACTCTTATTATTAAACTAGTAGTTAGGATAAAGGAAGGCCCGGTAAGACTTTAAAATTTATTAAAAGTAAATAATTTAATTAATTAAAACGATACTAGTATTAAAGTAAACACCTAGAATAAATTAAAATTCGAAGAGATTAGATTCTTCGACCCTAAGGGCGATAAGAAGGATAATTTATTTACTTTAAAAAAGTATACTATATATAAAAACGTTTTCGACTTTAAGAATCGCGTTAACGATATAATTAAATAATACGGCGAAGAGGAGGTACGAAAGTTTCTATTTTTATATCTTAAAGGAGTAACTCTTAAGTAATTCTCGAATAAATTAAATATTAATATTAAGGCGTTAATACGTACCTTCGCTAACCTTAAATAAATAAGTCGTTTTATTAAATAATTTAAAATAAAGACACTAGAAGCTATACGTAAACTTCGTTTTAATAAATATAAATTTATTTAAATATATACTAGTAAAACGCCTAAATAGTATATAAATAAGATATTTAATTTAATTAGGGCCGCCGATATTCCTAGTATATATTAATAAATATTTATAATCTACGATTATATTAGTTTTAATTTTAAGTCTTTTATTAATCCGCCTAAACCTAGCGTCCTATTAAATAAATTCCTTAATTTACTTAACGTTAAGGAAGAAACTTAACTAGGAATAATACGAAGTAATAAAACGACTAGGCCTCTACCGCCTCCTAAGCTAGAGAGTTTACGATAAAATTAGTAGAATTATTAATAACTTAACCGGTTCCGTTTATAATAGAACTAGTTACCTTAAGTTACTTCTTATTAATTTATTAATCCGGTTTATTAGAATATATTAAATATCTCTTAAACGTAGTAGTAGTCTCGTTAAATTTAACCGCTACCTATTTAGTTATAAATTATTAATAGTAGTACTAGAAATGTATCTTTCTCTCTTAGAAATGGAAATCGTTTTAATTATTAACCGCGCCAAAAAAACCGCGGGCTCATAACTGGTAATTATAATTTTAATTATTTCGGGTAATAATAAGTACCCCCTAGGTATATAACTACTTATTATAAAACCGAGATATAAAAGGACCGCTCTTAAGAAGATAGTATTATAAAATTATAAATAAAAAAATAACCCACACCTAATATTAATTACGTTAATAAATAGAGTTAGGATTAGTAGTAAAAGAATTACTATAATAAATAAAACGAAATAACTAGTTATTAAATAACTATTATCGATTCGTTTAAATAAGTCGAGTACTATATTTATAAAGAGTTATTCTCTTTTAAAAACGTACTATATATATATTTTAAAAGTTAAAGTTTAAATAGGAACCCTATTAAAGCCTCCTACCCTAGACGTTTAATTATAAATACTATTTAGAAAAGTAAATAATTTTTAATAATAGACGAGAACACGGAAGCCTATTACTAAATTAAAACGAATAACGAATTATTAAAATAAAAGTTTATTATTAAATTAAACTACGACTCTTCCAAAAATACGGGAATAGGATAAGCGTTTAGGAAATACTAATATACCGGTATTCGGGTCGGTTTAGACCCTAGAATTAAAGTAGAAAAGAATTATAAAAATACTAGTTATAGGGTAATTATCGCCGATTATAAATTTATAGTACACTTCCTTCTAAAAGTTAGAATCCGTACTATAATAACTTTATTTTAAGTTACTAGTATTAGTACTAACTATTATATTATTTTTAAATATATCGTTACCTCTTTATACTTCCCCGGGAAAGATAAGAGTGGTAATAAAATAATAACCGAAACCGCCCCTAAGGAAGTCTATATTATAGATAATTTTAAAGTAAATATATTTATTAATATGAATATTATAACCCTTAAAGGGATTAATATATTAGTATCTCGGTAAATCGTTTATATCGGTAGCTACGATATAGAGTACTTTATCGACGTTTATTTAAGAGGTATAAGTATGAACCGGCCGGTATATATTACGAAAATAAGAGTTATCCCCCTATAAACTACGGTAATTATCGAAGTCCATAAACTTAATTTATTAGTACGAGATTATTTCTTTAAACTAGTAGATACTAACCTATACCTCTTTACCGGAATCGTTAACGATAGAATAAAATTAATACTTATAAAGAATAAGACGGATAAATATATTAAAATCCCTAGGAATATAAAGCTAGGCTAAATAGTCGAGGTTTAATTTAATAACTACTATAATATTATTATAAGCGATGACGACGTTCGCGAGCTCGTTATACGAAGGCCTCTTTAGGAGTATAAAGAAACTTTTATTAAAAACACTTTTAATAGTACGATTACCGTTAACTCTAGTTTATTACTTCTTAAATAATCTTTAAGAAGTAAAGATATAGAGAATCTAATTAATTCCCGGTCTTCTATTTTATTAATAAAGGTAATTATTTCGGTAAAGAATAATATCCTCTTAAACGGTATTACTATTTATAGTAAATAACCGGAGTTAATAAAGATTATTAATTAATTCTCTATACTTTAAGTAGAAGGAGGCTTTATTAATATTCTAGAAAACGAATAAATATATATATTACTACGCGCCGACTAGGAAGATAAAATACTTAAAACGGTATATATTTATCCTATAAATAACGAGAGCTAGAAGATTATTAACGAAATTTTTAATAAACTATATATTTAGGGACGGTTTAAATAGACGATATAAACTACTTTATTTAATTTCCTAGTCTTCGTTATTTAGATTATGAGATTAGATAGTACTAAGAAGGGCCGTACTATTATTAATATTCGAGGTTTAAATACTATAGTTATAGTAGACGTCTATTATTTATTTTTATAGAATAATATAATTAGCGCCGTTAAAGGTTATTATTAAATTATCGTTATTAACGCGGTTAGTTTCTTCTATTAATAGCGTATATACTTTAAGGATAGATATAAATTTACCGTCGTATTATATCGCGGCTAAAAGACTTTTAATATTACGATAATAGGATTTAAAAACTCGCCTATATATATATAATAATAAATAAACTGGATCCTACGTATTTATAAAGTATTCGCCCGAGTATATATCGATAATATTATAATATTCTCTTAGACCCTCGAGAATTATATTTAGTATTTATATACGATATTTTCTTTATTCGTTAAGTTCAATATTTTAATTAACTCTAAGAAGGCGTTTATTAGTTATTTATTAATTATATTATTTAACTAGAAAGTTAACTCGTTCGGGTTATTAACTTCTAAAGAAAAGTTTATAATTATTAAATAACTAGTTTTCTTTTAAATATTAATAGTATTTAAAATATACCTAGGAATAACTAGTTAGTTAAAAGATTATATTAAAGATTATACTACTCTAACTAGGCCTTTATAAAATAAGAAAATCGTATTATTAAATAAAGTACCCCCTATAGGCGCTTAGCGATAAGAATATACATCGGTAAAGCGAGAGACCGCTCAGGCGGAAAAGTGTAGCGGACATGAGATTCATACGGAAAATGCGTATTTAACAGTTCGACTCTTCTTATACGGGCTCCGTACAGCCGGTATATAATACGTAATAAAAAACTAGTACGTATAAAATACGCCGCTAAATTAGCGCTATATTATATATATATAAAGTTTAAGGTTTAGGCTAATACTTATAGAGTTAGAAATTAAAATAATACCGAAAAATGCGCTTTATACGTATTTATCGTATGAATCTCATATCCTGTGTATTTTTCCTTTATACGGTCTCACCGCTTTGCCGATATATTAAGAAGACTAGTTTTAAATCATTTTCCCTATAAGAGATCCGTTTATTTAAAGTTATTTAGAATACTCTTTCTAAACCTTTCTTTCTATACTACTTCGACGATAAAAAGGAACTATTTATCGATTTTAATATTAATAAAGAATTCGGTTACGGGGTCATAATCTATTATATTATAAAAAAACTAAAAAGTCTTTATTCTAACCGGAAGTAAATTTAGTTTATTCTTTTCCTTAACCGACTCTTTAAGGATATAGAAACACGTTATTAACCTACTAAAATAAAACTAATAAGAATAATATAAGTATTTATTAAAATTAAATATATAATCGAATTAACCTCTAAAATAGTCGTCTATATTAATTATAAAACTACGTTTAATATAATTAAATAAATAAATATAACTACCTTATCTACGGTAAAGATTAATTTACGTATCGTACGGGTTTTAAATTATATTCAGCGTTTTTAAAATATAAAGATCCGTTATAAACCTAGTATTAAATATATAGTACTAGACGCTCTATCCCGACTATAATAAAAGGATTTAGTTAAGGACTTTTTAGAAGGCGAGCTAGATATACTCTAGGTATATATATATAAAGTCTATATATTAATAGAAATAAATACGTAGTTTAAATAAGAATTACTTTAAGGGTACTAGAATAACGACTATTAAATTAAAATAAATTATATATTTAATTATAATATAGAAACCGGCGAGGATACCGTAGATCTTTTTTTTTCGAAGGGGGATAACGGTTTAATATAATATATTAATAATTTAGTTATTAATCGCGTATATACGCCGGAGCGCCTATATATACCTTCTTTATATATTAAAACTATATTTAATATCGTATATTCTAACTTATATATAGGAAGATATAAATACTATAAAATAATAATTAAATATTAGTATATATATAAACTAGATAAGAAACTAGGGGAGTATTTACGATATTATTTATAATATTAATTATTCGGTACTCCTAGGTATAAGCCTTATAAAGTATTATAATTTATTCTTATACCGCCTTCTTCTTTTTATACGATTTTTATCGATTTTATCCTAACCTTACCTCTTTCGTAGGAAGGATTCGATAATATTATAACCGTTATATATAAATTTTCCCGAAAAGTAACCGCGATTCTAGGAAAATTAATATAGAAGGTAGAGTAATAAGTAAATATACTTTTACGTCGTTTATATTTAGTAGATTAAGGTATTCCGAAGGTTATTCTTTCCGACCGCGACCGTAAGTTTATAAATACCCTATAGAAGGCTTTATTTAATAAATTTAAAGTAAATTTAATATTTTCTACCGCTTATTATTTATAAACGGATGAATTAAGCGAGCGTATAAATTAAATTATTAAAATTATATTATGATTCTAGATTATTATCTTATAAAACTTTAAAGCCTAGGAAGAGATACTATCTTTTATAATTATATAATATAATAATATATTTTCCTAGTCTATTAAATATACCCTAAATAAAATAACTTTCGGTTTCACCGTTAATAATATATTAAACCTAGGAAATTAGGAGAATAATATTTTACTAAAAGAGTTAATATATATTTAAACTTCGGATATAATTACCTTCGTTTAAATATACGATAAAGAGTATTATAATCGTATTTATTACTCTTAATACTTCTATAAAGGGGACTAGGCTTTATTATATTTATATAAAAATTATAATATTCCGGTAAATAAGTTTACGGGTCGTAAATATAGTTAATAAATAACTAATTTATTCAAGGTTTTTAATTGTATCGGTAGGTTTATATACCGCCTTAATATCCCGGAAAATTAAAAGATTTATAATATATTTTTAATAGTATAACTAGAGTAGTACTCTTTATTAAACTAGGACTCTTTTAAATATCTACGACCTATTAATCTTAGAGTAGTAGAAACCGAGCGAGACGATTTAGAGTTAGAATAAGAACTAAAGTATATCCTCGATAGCCGTATTATTAAAAAGGGGAAGAGTTATATTACCGAATACCTTTTATTTTAAAAAGGTTAAGAATTTATATAGGACCGTTAAATAAATACTAAAAACGTTTTCGCGGACGAATTTATTAAAAAATACGAATAATAGGTTAAATACTAAGCCAAATTCTTCTTCTAGGGTCGATAATTTTAGAAGTATAATTATATTTTTCTTTTACGTTATCGCCCTTTACTTATCTTTACTAGGAAATAATTATTATATTAAATCTATTTATCGAGCTTTATTAAGAGTACGGGTACTATAATAATATTAAAGAGATACTATACCGAGAATTAATAAATTTACTTTTTAATAATTTTAAATTATTCGTTTAATTATATATAGAGTTATATAACCCGAATATCCTAGTACGGTATTACTTATATACTCTTTTATATAAATTTAAATATATACCCCTCGTTATCGCTATTTCTTAACTAGGTAGTATATTTATATAGGAAAAAACTTCGGATAATATAAGAATTATATAATTATTTAATTAAATCGGGACTAGCTCCGCGCTAAAATAGTTTTAATTCTAAAAATACCGCGAAACGATTTTTATCTAGATTTAGTCTAGATCTAGCCTAGATTTACACTAAAACTTTATTTTATTAATATATATTTAAGGCCCTAGTCTTTTAATATTAATATTTTTATAATATTATATATATACACCTCTATTTTATTAATATTATAGTTTCTATTATTAATTATTTATATTATCTTTATACCTCCCTATCGCTTTACCTCGTTATCGCGATTTTAATACCAAACTTTACGACTCTATATTAAACTTTAAGGCTCTACGGGCCTACCCGTAATCGGTCGATAATTTAAAATATATATTATTTATTTATTTACTTCTATATATAGACGCTATTTACGTTATTACTAGCGATACCCCATATAAGTATATTAACGAGAGCGTTGACTTCTTTCTTTTAAATTAAGCGATTTATCACGGGGTAAACTTTAGTAGGAGTATTATTATAAATATTTATTAAGACGGCGGGTTAAACTCTACCGCTAGCCCTATCGAGACTAAAATAACTCTAGGATTCTAATATATTAGGGCCAAATCCTCTATAGAATAATTAATATCTTTTATACTATTTACTATTATATTAACCCCGTGTCAATAGGGTAGTACGTATATATTTAAATATTAAAAATAAGTTTTTAATCTCTATTTTAAAGTTATCTCTTTATAATAAACTAGTAGGATTATAATATCTATAATAGAGGTATTAATATCTATCTTTTAATTAAACCCGTATCGGGATTTACTCAAAAATTTATATAATATACTAGTATATCCGATTTGAAGGCTTGAGTTAACGGGCCTTATAAAGAACTATATAACCTCGGCGACTATAGTAGTATTATTATATTCGTAAATGGAATAGGTATAACTATATAGGTACCCTATATTAAAGAATTTATAAAAGAGTTTTAAGAATATAAGGTACGAATAAAGAGTATATTATTAATATAGTAATTAGATAAAGAAAGTGAGTTATATTAATTTATTATGAGTTAGTGTTATAGGTTGATCGAACGATTATAGGTGACTAGGAATGAGTCTAGGACTAGATAACGGAGCTACTCTCTAAAGACAAGGGTTCATACATAAGTAAAAACACTAAGAGTAATGGGAACGCGTAATTAATAGCTTAGATCCTACGGATCGCTCTATATATCCTTCGAAATTTCGATAACGAGAATACCTTATATGGTCGGAAAGAGTATTATAGTGACTATAAACGAGTCAAAAAACTTTATAGAAGGCCTTATCTTGAGAAGATCGTTAGATCGGAAATCGACGTAAAGAGGGGCCGTTTGGTCATCATAAGTAAGTGTGCCACGGGAAACGATTTTCAGAGCTGACTATAGTAAAGTATTAACCGATTACAATATACAAGACCAAGTCCAAAGACTGACGCGTGATTTTTTGGACAAGGACGTTAGACTGATCTATCTTACGTTCCAGCCGTAAGGACCTCGAGGTTTCTGGGCCCCGAAGCCACCTGAAGTGAATTACGAAGGTGTGGTTTAATCAACAGAGGGTTCAGTAAATATAAGCATATCGCTATGTTTGGAGTTAAGAGTAGAGAGTGATTTGCGATCTTATCAAGCGTGTATTAATATATTATTTAGATAGTATCATATCGAGACTTGTATCGGGATGTTCGAGGGCTCCTAGGCACGGTCACATTGCTCTATGAGTTACTTTTGGCTGATTTAGGTCCACTAGACTATTGACGCCGGCAGAGAGCTTTTCGAGCCGAGTGTTTGTATACGGAAGGCTTGACGACTTTCGAAGACTACCCCGCGCGTAGAGCTGAACGTCTTATGAAAGACCTCCCTCTCCTAGACGAGTATCGGATGGGTTGTTCTCCTTCAGATGTTCCCTCACCCGACGGGCCACCCCCCGGCCATATTGGTGCCGTACGCTCTGCAGCGATTGCCGGCAGCTGTTCCTCTATCCATTCCAACTATACCAACCATTTTCCCTGGTCCTGTTTGGCAGTATCGATTCATCTAGCGTAAATATCCGCTGCTTCTTGGGCCGTTTATGGTTTATCGTGCCCCATGACCTCAAGCTCTATCAATGCTAAATGTGTTTGTCCCTTAGCTTTCGCAACCGCCTTATCCTTCTCGTCGAGTTTTAGGCGTTGGTGAAGATAGAATTCCTTCTACTCATCCACCTTGGTCTGATATTAAAGCTCTATTACCAGATCGGGCTTTAAATAGGCTCGAATCTTTTACCTCTTCTAGTATACGTTAATGAAACTCTGAGTTTGGGTAAAAGAGGCTTTATCTTTTCGAATCGCCCCTTAGAACGCGCGGAACGACCGCTATTTCTCTAACTCACTACGAAAGCGAGCGCCTTCGTTTAAAAAATGTTCGTGACGCTACAGCTCTTCGTCCGACCCTTCTATTTCATTGCACGGTTCAACTTCGTACCGTATCGGACGTGTAGGCCTCCCTCCTAACCCGATAAGCGAGGTAAAGGTATCCTCTGCGGCTGTAAGGTTCCTCCTTCCCATTTCAACGAGGGTGTCCTTCTCACTAACGCTCTAAGGCGGAGTGTACGTACGTACCAATGGTATCTTCGTAAATTCCAGCGGATGTTAGACTTCTAAATCTCTGAGGCAATCGATCTTCTTACAGTAGTTTCTCGTGGAGTGCGTCTACGCTGACAGTGTAAGGAAGGACAGGAACATTGACGTGGCGAGCTAGCAGATTAGAGTATTGATCAGCTTCAAACTTAGACGAGCGAGGAGTTGAATAGTCACCCGAGATTCTGTAAGCGCTGGTCGGTTATATTGACCTGATCTTTGACCTTGATTACTCTTCCTCTATAATCGAGCGTCAACCTAGTCATAAAGGTACGATGAGCGGTACCTCTTACTTCCACTCCGCAAAACAACCTGGAGACAAATCGTCTACTTCTTTGGCAAATATTTCTGGCATGTTGTTGATGGTACGGTTAGTATAGAGGACGTCGCTGATGAGTAAAGGTAATTGTTCGAAGTTGGCGTCAGGCTTAGTCAGCCTGCTGCCTAGCGCCCCGCTCATAAAGTAAACTCATTATATTCACCTGAAAACTTACAACCATGGAAGATCCCAACATACTTCTAGTGCTCACAGCTCTCAACGAATCCGTAGAAGACATGTTCAGGCAGCCGCATAATAATAATCGATATGTGGCACCTCCACCAACTTCAATACCAAATATACAAGAAAGACACGAGCGGGAAGGGTCCCAGTCTTATACTAAAGACGAGATGGATCTTACTGGCTCTTGCATCAGGCTGGAACTTAACAATAAACCACGTAACATCGATCGTGGTTACACTTTTGGAAGGGACCCAACCATATATGATATCTACCTTCCGAAGCAGTTTGTCAGCAAAATCCACTTCTCGATCACGTTCAACGAAGATCATAGGCTTTACTTAGTAGATACGTCGACTCAGGGCACTTAGATCTCCTATAATGATTAAAGTAGTCTTCGCCCCCGTCATATATTTACCTGGATCCTCGCGCCAAAGGATAGGATCGAAGTCGAGATCGGAACTCATAATCCATTACGGTTTACGCTGCAAGTTCCCCTCTATTTTCATCATCAAGAACAGCATATCGCAAATCGTCTACGATATATTCAAGACCGATATTCCTCCAGCCCCTCTTTTGATCTGCTCAAACTTTGCAGTCAAGAGACTACCGCGCAACCTAGCCGAGCCCTCTCTCCAAGACGACGGCCATGATACTATCAGGGCAAAGACATTGGTCGTGGTAGTTATAAGAACGTTTACGAAGCTTGTAACGTGACGACCTTCGAATAGTTTACCATCAAAGAATTTTTTAAGTCTGGATGGGACAAGGAAATCGTAATTATAAGAGAATTATCCCATATAAGTAAATCACCTGTATGCCTTCATATTCTGAATGATATATCAGGACCATATTATACAATACATTAATGATTTCGACGAAGGCAAGCCAAGTCTAGTAATGGAACTTCTATTTGGTAATCTAATCGACCTGAACGCAAAATCTCCCATTACTTTAGAAGAAACACTGCAGATTTTATACCAGGCGCTGCGAGCTCTAGAATATCTACATGCTAAGGGTTATGCGTATAGAGATATAAAACCCAGTAATATCCTCGTCCGATCTCGCATGCCACTGGTCATCAAGCTCGCGGATTTTGGGCTCTCTCAGGAGATAACGTTACTCCATACTTTCTGCGGCACTTCTAAGTATCGAGCCCTAGAATTTTCAGAAGCTTCGGCACTACAAATAGGGGCGCCAGTCTATACTGGGGCCATTGACATCTGGTCTCTTGGAGTCGTCGGATTGGAGTACGCATGCAAATTGTCAAAACATCTCACGGGCATGAACTCAACCGACTGGATAGGAGAGGTTATCGAGACAGCTCGAACCGATACCCCACACCAGCTCAGAGATCTTCTTTGTACCGACATGCTGGTTAAACATCCCAGCAAACGGAAGTCTGCTGTAGAGTGCTTGGCTGAAGCGTCCACAATCCTTACGCTGTATAGCCGGGATCAGCATCCAATCCAAGCACAAGGTACACCGAGTATCAGGCCCGAAGCGGAAGCGACTACATACGCGAATGTTTTGGCAATCAACCCCGCCGATGTCTCTCCACTAAGTTCTAGCAAAAGAGGCTGCCCTCTGACCAGTAGAGTGGAAACCTGAAAACAAGGAAGCGGAGGCTTGCAACACCCAAGGATTCATCTGTCCAATGATTTCTTGGGTGCTGTGAAGGGTGTCCTTGTTCGGCTGTTAGCATGTGGCTGCGCTTACTTGATAATCCACTACGAGCCATGGCTTTACATGTACCGTAGTTTGACGCGTCGTTTCGAAACTTCATTTGGTACGACGCCGGAATCAGCCGGGACGGGAATAGAGTCTACGATTAGCTGCATGCCCTTATGCACCTCTTGATTCCATGAGCCTTAGTATGCAGCGAGGTTCCAGCTCAGCAGAACTAAAAAGTACGCGTCTGCAACTTGGTATCTCGCTAACGAATTCGATCGGCCGCGGCTTCCTTGATAAAGACATTATTATCTGATAGTCTTCAACAAGAAGCCTCTTTGATCAAAAGTCTGTGACTCCGATACAGTACTTCACATGGCTTGCGAATCGTCTCAAGCTTTTCACAGGACTATCAACTTAACATGCTTCCAGGTAGCCGCTCTGAGCTTATGCCGATCATTGAGATATCAGACGATTATTCACAGCCATATCTGGATCATTGCGCTGAAGCATCCACTGCCAAGCACAATAGAAACACCCGCGTTCCATGGACCAGAGTGGAAGATGGCATTCTCTTCGACCTCCGCGAGTCTGGAATGGCGTGGGGGGGAATAAGCAGCAGAATACCAAAACGCAACGCCCGCTCTTGCCGTTCAAGATACATTCACGTCACAAGAGATGTCAACACTAAACGTCCTACACTGCTTTCTGAAGATGGCACGTTGTTATCTGACCCGAGACGAGTCACTGATGTCGCCTGTCGAACGTCGGCACACATGCAAAACCCAGACCAATTAAAGGTCTCGCATCCGCCCCCCAAACGAAAACCTACCAATTCAGCCAGATACGAGATAGCACCCAACCTCAATCGAACTTTCGACGCATTCCCGCCTCTACCTCCGTCGCCATACGACATGAATCCGACCAATCAAGTCTCGTCGCCAATGCTCGATCGAGGTTTACAACAGCCACCTCCACCTCCTCCTCCTCCTCCTCCTCCACCCCTACCTCCACCTCAACTCCCACATTCATATCCGCCCATAGTAAACATCGGTCAAGTCCTACCATCAAGGCACAACTGGGTGGTCCCATCTCTACCCCCTTCTCCACCTCAACATCCACAATACCCGCCGTCCACATGTCATCGGGTACTACCACCTTTGTCCCCACCTAGCGCCCCTCAAGACCCCCTGCCCAGATTTTATCAAAAGCGTGATGGGATACCAGCTCCAATTCAAGTTGCAGCCCTACAAGCTCACGACTTCGTGTCAATCGTCAATGGTAGAAAATTAGAAGAGCTCATTGTTCATGGTAATGGGCAACAAGATGGATGTTATATTTAAGTCCTTTACAGAAAGACGTCAATTTTGGTTTATAAGGCAATGTTATAGGTACTTTAATGTTACAAGCAAAAGCTAAATTTTGAAAGCTGCAGGCTCCTGGTACTGAGCTCTCATTTGTACCTCCCATCTCTTCGACCTGTTGATTTATTCTTCCTTGATAGTCCTTGACAAGACTTCACGACGTCCCGTGGTGTACTTCGGGGTCTTGATCAATTGCGCGTCGATTATCTCCCTCGAATAACTGCGTGATGATCTCGGGATCGCGGCGTTGTGCTAGATATGGAGGAGGCTGCCTAGTCTGGTTGTCCACTTCGCTAGTGTTACCGTCCGGAAGGGTGAAAAAGTCTGATCTGCCGTGTTGGGAGGAAAATTGCCGGCGTAACCATGCTCGCACACCCACCTTGGGGCTTCTGGTGAATGCATCGTTATGCTTCACATTGATCATGACGAAAGACACAAGACACATGGTTTAATTCCTAATATGATCTTAGCTATGGCCCAAACCGTAACGAAACCCAAGATGTAAGACGAACCTCTTGATCTCTACCAGGTTCAATTCGGTAGTCCTACTAAACCGCAGCTGAAGTGTGCTTTTGATAGGTTTCGTTGGCAAGCTTAGAGGGTATACTAATCAAGAGAATTGATGACGGGTGAATAGACTCTTATAGATGTCGTTGCTAGTCGATAACCGCCGACTTGCTGCCAATATTAGCTGAGGAGGGGGGGGGGCGTCTATTTCTGGCAACAACAATCGCCGTCACGTGAGCGCCTTACTCAGCAATGGTTTCAGCGTAGCTCTCAAGGTTGAATATTCCCATTCTAGATTTTGATTGGGATGGAAATAAATTGTTACGTAAGAATAGACAACTTGATTCGTTCATGTTAACGAAGGTGCGTTGATTGATACTAGACTAGATCCTAATTTATATGATTTCGCGTGACTACCAATCAAACGGAGTACATATTATAAAGACAAAAAAAGAGCAATACACCAATGAACCAAGTCGAGGATTGACTGGCTACCCTTGTGCCCGATCCCGTAAATACCGTCGGACCTGTTGTAGACTTCAAGAATCCGGATGACACCTTGGACGCTGTAGAATATGTGTGAAAAGAGCTGGCTGATATCTGCTTTTTTGGCGAGATTCGTGGGGTGCTATCTAAAACGATTGTAGTATGAGTCGAGCTTTCGGTCTCAACACGGGTTGAAACCTCGCTGAGAACCTGGGAGCGAGATAAGGATGGGGCTATAGTTATTCCGGTTTTTGAAAAGGTCCAGGATCCATTGGCACCAGATCCTGAGACCGTAGGAGCTAACCCAGAGACTCCACCAGCTCCACTGATGACGCTACCCGTAGGTTGAACCGATATTCCCGTCCCAGTCGCTACTGCTGATACGCCGCCAGTGTATAAACTCAGGCTCCCTGAGTGAGATGGCTGTAGCGTAGGGAATGGCTTTGTGGTTGCTGTTCCTTCTGAGCGTAACGCTGTTGTTCTAATACTCGAGATTATTGGAGCTGCTGTACTAGTGCTAGTTACGCTAGAAGACTGTACCGATGTTGCAGGGAAGCTAACTTGGGATGTTGAGGTGTCGTGGCCAGCGGCGCCATCTACAGTCACTGCTAGGGCAAAGGAGCCATCTGCTGAATTGGTGTTGCCGAAGTCGCCGCTATGATCAGTTGTCAGCTTGTTGATTATTGTACTTGGATTCAGTATTGTTCGTTGTATACCTTCCCAAAGCATGACCAAAAATTTCACCCTGTCCTATCACTAGCCATGAAAGTAACAATACGAAGAACGAGACGAGGCACTGCCTGTGTCCGAGTATTATCATTATACGTAGGGTGCTATATTAGAGGAATGATAAAAGAGAGGGTTTTTGCGTATTGAGGTTGTAAAGAGCGTGTAGTGAAAGCTTGCATAAGGAAGGAATGTAAAACGATCCAAGAGGAGATTTAAGGTGTATCAGGTTACTTCCTCGAGACTGAGTTATTACAGCATAGTTCTATGAAAAGAAAAGGCTCCAAATAGACGAGGGGCAGGAAAGAAGGAGGAGA
>JAABUS010002413.1_pt1 | contig 35516 bp, 33 predicted proteins | sample 5560161 | NCBI WGS metagenome assembly JAABUS01 (sample SAMN10711885, study PRJNA513376) | rock metagenome | isolation source: Antarctica rocks | place: Antarctica: Victoria Land, Trio Nunatak nord | collected 2016-01-04 | reverse complement strand
GAGCTCACGCATTTCACTAGAAAATCGAAGAGATTCGACATGACGACTAGCATACAAATAGAAAGCTCAGTTATCAAATCGAAATCAGACGTACGAGTTCTAGAGATGCAACTGAACATGAAACTGCAATGAGACGCGCATCTTCGACAAATAGAGACGAATCACGTCACAAGAATGCTGACACTTAGTCATCTTGAAGTCTTCACATGAGAAGCTATCTTTACAAAAGCGAGACAAGTATACTCAGCAGTAGTGAGATCAGAAATTGCATTCGAAGCGTCAGTCTGACATCAGCGCGACAAGAAAGATGAACTGTCGAGCAAAGAATGCAGACTAGAAACACTTCAGAATCAGACTCTGCGTCACGTAGCAGAAGCATTCAAAAGAGTAAACATCAAAACTTTAGAGGCAGAAACATACATGAGTTCGCTACATGTTCATCTGAACATGCTACAGAACAAGATCACGCTACACAGTTGAATCAACGATCGAACGTAAGAGATCAGACAAGCATGCAAACTAATACGCGTTCGTTTGACGAGAGTTAATCGCGTCATTTCTCGCTCACTCGTCATCAAGAAAATAGTACTTCTGAATGTCTTCATTTGAGAAGGTGCGAAGATACAGTCAAGACGCAGACGACACATTCTCTTCTTCACAATGATTTCAACAAGCGATAGCATCGCAATAACGCAGTATCACAAAGATCAATGAAATCAACGATGAGAAAAGTACAGAGAATGCATCGCAGACATCAATGCAATCTCAGCACAAAGATTGCATCTGAGCAATAAGATGATAAAGATGCGTGATGATTTTCAGAAAGCAGAAAGCATTCTTGCAATGCACATCAGAATTGAACGCATAGATCTGAATGCTTATCTGCACTCTAGAAACGTTTCAGGCATGAATAGTTCATAATGCAACTGCGAATGAAGTCATCAGACGACGAAGCATGTACTCATGCATTGCTTGAACTGATCGCATCTGCGATCAAGAATGCTACAAGATGCTGACTTCTCAAACTATTAAATAATCATCATCATCACGAAGAGTCTCAGAGCAGTAGCGAAGATGATGATGAAAACGAAGCTCTTGAAGCAATTTAAAGTGACTAAAACACTCGTTCTCTAACATGCAATCAACGCGAACAAATTTGATACATAGTCTCAAAACTCACTGTTTCGACTGCGTGAAGCAGTTGTGTAGACTGCGAGTGATTTTCTACCTCAGAGAGTTTTGTTCACTCGATACAGATAGCATAAAGTTCTTCATGAGTCGATCTAATCGATGTCATAAGAGTGTATGAATTTATTATTATTATTATTATCTTGTTAAATTTATTCTTACTTTGTCATCTTAACTAGTTTTTATTGAGTTTAACGTTGATTGAGAAATACACATATGTAATCAACTTCTTTTCTGTAACTATTTTTCTTTCTTAGCATTTATCTTCTAGTTAAATGACATCTTTATTTAACTCGCTTTAGACAGATCTTTAACATTAAATAAATGCTCATCATTTATTATTTTGCTATCAATGAATAAATGATATGAAACAATTTATTCAGTAAGAAAAATTTGCAAGAGATTTTTCAAATTTGCATTTAGATTTGTCATTGAATTCAAGTTACTTGACTTAATTCAGATTAAGTTTTAATGTTAAGTTGAGTTGAGAAAAATCAATTTAATTCAATTGAGTTGAGTTAAACTCTTAACTCAACTCAGTTAACTTGATGAGTTGACTTGAACTCAATTGCAAATTTACTTTCTATTAAATTTTCTATCAAATTTTCTATTAAAGTGATCAAACTTTCTATCAAATTTTCTATCAAACTCTTTATCATGTTTTCTATTATATTTTTCATTATATTTCTCATTATATTTCTCATTATATTTCTCATTATATTTTCTATTATATTTTCTATTATATTTTCATTATATTTCTCACTATGTTTCTCATTATATTTTTTATCATATTCTGTACTACACTTTTTATCATATTTCTCACTATATTTTCTATCATATTTCTCATCAATCTTTCTATCAAATTCTTTATCAAATTGATTGCAAAATTGATTGCAAAAAAAAAATTTGAAAAAAAAGAGAAAAAGTATACTATTTTTAGTACATAATATACTATATTTAGTAATAAAAATTAAGTTCAAGCAACTTAACTTGATTCTGAATTAAGTTCAAATTGAGAGAAATCAATTCAATCTTAACTCAAATTTAAACTTAAATTAAATTAAATTCTTTCAACTCAACTTAATTTTAACTTGATGACAGATTTATTTGCATCATCATTTTAAATTGCAAGAAATTCTTTGATTTTACACTTATTTTCATCATTCTATTTGCAAGAAATTCTTTAAATAAAACATTTAATTATTATTTGAAATTCATAAAAGATTTTTTGAATTTTCACTTATTAAAAAACATCAATTCAAAATATTAATCTTTCATTTATTTTTATTTTAATAACTTTTATCTTCTTTCATCATGATATATGATGTCAAGTCAATTAAGTCTTAAACAACTCATTTGTTTAAAAGCATTATTAATAAAATAGTTTCACTTCTACTCATTAATGCTTTAATTGAAGTTGAGAAAGTTATCATTTTATAAAATATAAACATCAAAGAATAATTGTTTCATTAAATCAACAATTAATTTAATGAAGTTATTAATATGCTGAATGAATTTCAAAGTCAGTGAGACTTAACTTTACAACTCAATGAACATTGACTTTTTGTACAAGATAATCACAAAAAAAATACAAAATAACTAAAAGTTGCTTTTGATAAAAATGATGAGCTAGAGAAAAAAATTAATCAATTATAAGATGAATAATTGAACTTCAGAGCAAAACAATATCAAGCTGATCAATTTATGTCTTGTCAAGATACTCAGTCAGCTGAGTAACAAGTCAATTAAAAAGAAACTTTTATAATTTCAGTTTCAATTCATTGTTTTAAAATTGAATGAAGCTTAACTTTTAAAACTCATTTTTAATAAAAATCTTTTACTTTATTTGATAATAAACATGAAAACAATCATCACAAGTTCATTAAGCTTTCAAATTCACTCATTTTCATTGAAATAAATGATTTTATTTGAAAGACATAAAACATTAAAATAACTGATAAGCTTAATGTTAACATGAATCATTATTTTACTGAAAAGATTCATATTATTTATGTGATTTTCAGACTAAAAGATGATGCTGATCAGCAAATTTATGCAAAGCATCATGTTAATGCTTTCTCATTTTATTAATCATTATCAAAGTTATTGAAACATTTGAAAGAAATTTATGAAGATCAGAATTTGATTTAAAAGTATCATTGCAAATACATTGCTTTAAAGCAGCTTAATAAACTCTTTAACTCTTTTTATTTAAAATTCATTAAAATATTTAACTTTCTGAACTATAATAATGTTATTTTGATGAACAACATTCAGAATAAAATCAACAATTATCTTCAAACATATTATCAATTTGTTTTATAAAGTTTAACTTACTTGATAAGTTTAAAATCTTTCTTCAAGATGTAAAAAACAAACAATAAATTAATTATCAATTACATGATGAATAATGAATAGTTAAATTAATAACAGTTTTGAAAAAACATTTTGTTTCTTTGTTAACATCAATTTCAGTTTCAATTACTAATTATGTTTAATTTACTACTTTTTTCACTTTCAAATCTGAATGATCAAAAATGTTAATTATCTGCTTTAATTGCAAAGTATTGAGTCATTTTTCAAAGAATTACTCTCAGCTGAAGACTAGTACTTTGACATCTTGTACATTTACTTCTCATCTCAATGAAATCATTATGCAAAAAGAAAAGAAGAAATTATTTATAAAAAAATTAAAGAATGAGACAAAAAACTAGTGACTTTAATCAAAAATGTGATGAAAGATATGTTAATTTCTTCAATAATAAACAGCTCAAATGATTTTTTTGCTTCAAAATCTTTAACTATTAAATGTATATTATTTAACAATGAAATTAATTACTCATTAAAATCATTAATTGACATTAAAGTAACTGATTATTCATTCATTGATGAATTAATTATGCAGAATGTTTATGATCATTTGCAAATTGAATCTTTATTTTTAATTAAGCTCAAATCAATAAGAAAATTCAATGATCATTATGTAAAAAAGCTCATTACTCATGTGATTTATTTAAATTTAACTGTTCAAGATCATATGAAATGTTTCACTTTTATGCTGATTACTTGATTAAATCAACATCAAATGATTCTTGAAAAAACATAAATGAACAAAATCAAAGTAACTATTAATATAAAAGATGATCATCTTCAATTTTCTAGTTTTAAAACTCATATTAAAACTTTTATTAAAGTTCATTTAACTGTTTTTTCAAGCAAGAAAATTACAATAAAACAGAAAAGTTTAATCTTTACTTAAATATTAAAAAGATTTATCTTTTCTGTTGTCATTTAACTCAGCAAGAAGTTATTTTCATTCAATAAAATCATAAAATCATTTAATTTAATTAATTTTGCTTTATCTTTTGATTCAATGAACATAGCAATGATAAAAACTACAGTATATAAATTACTAGTCATGTTGAAAAGTGTAATGATAAACTTGTTTCTAACAGTTTATTGTGATAACTTTAAATTCAATTTAAATTCAGTCAAACTTGTTTCTAACAACTTTTTTTAAACTAACATCAAAGATAAAATTGTATATCACGACTTTGTTATACATGATAGTATATAAATAAAGCAGTCTATGACTTCTCTTCACAATTTAGATAGATTTCATTAAATGTGATACTGTTCATTTTATTCTTTCAATAAATCATGAGTTTAATTAGCAAGAAACTTTCAACATAATTAAATTAAAATACTTTAAACATTTGATGCTCAACAACTTGATATAAAATTTATTCAAATGAGCAATCAATAATCACTTACTATGCATTTTACAAGAAGACAAATAAGTACATTGATTTAAAGAAGTTCAGTGAAATTCAACAGTTTACTACACATTTCATAAAAAGATAAATAAACATTCACATCAAGTTAACAGTTTACTACAAGTTTTCAAGAAAGCAAATAAATAAACATACTTGATCATGTTGAAGAATGCATAAACTTTCATCATCATTAACAAAATTAAATTCTTTTCACTTCACTCATCAATTTATTTAATATTTTAATTTTTTTTCTTTGATTTTAACAACAAGTTAAGTTTATATTGTACATCATGAACTTCAATGACTTTTTTGTCAAATGATGATTCATTTTCATTCTTACTTGCAAGAATTGCAATCAATGATTTTCTTTTATAAAGCATCGAACGACGAAAGAGCGTTCGTTTTCGGCTTCAAGCTTAGCGGCCGTCGATTGTGGTTTAGCGTCGCCTATTCGGCATCGCGCCTGCACTTTGCCGGCTCGCCGCTTGAGTTCGACCTCACTTCTCGATTATTTAAACAGCTTTCATTCCCCCCCCTCGCTGGTCTTACCATACTTCCTTCCTTTCATTTTTCCAACCTTCTCCACCTTGGCGGCTGCCTGGATCCCCCAGCTCGCACGGGGCGCATGTCTCAGCTCCCTTGAACCCACCATCGCCCCTTGGTGCGGCGATCGAGCCCTTCGCCCTTAGATGTTGGCACTCCCCTACCAGCCAACCCCCGATCTCCACCGATCCGTGTTGTATGCTCTGCCGCGTACGCCTGCATGATACATTGGATCTGCGCCTCGCTGTCAACCCCGCTCGGCGATCCCCTCTTTTAGGAGAGGGAACGTCAACCACTTCGACCCCCGACAATCTAGATCATTCATTCTGGACGAGCAATCTGCCTTGGACGTCCACCTGATGCGCTGTGCCTCCGCCAGGTTTCAGCGCGATCGCGGCCTCAATGGCGATCTGGCACCATATTTCAAGACCGCCGAACCATGGACGTGAGGGGCTGAGGAGTCTTCCCTCAGTGCTAGCCCGAAGGAAGTTCCCCATCGAGAAATTGCAGAGCATTGATCATGCGGGGCAGTGCAACGGATGACGCGGCTCCTCTCGTATTCGTCATTGGCCCAAACCAGACCAAAATAATCTTTGAGTCCGCCCATCCCATCTCCTGTTATGTGTGGATCAGAAGCATGGACGGGCGATTTCAATCTTTGACTTCCCCCGTGAAATTCAGGTACCTCTCGCATCGGAAAGTAGCATCTTCTTTACAATCATCGTCTTCGTGCGATACCGCAATCACTCTGGATTTTCGTGAAGTGCGGACGGTTGGCAAAACAAGATCAAACCCCGTGCTTTGCGCTAGAATGCGTTGCGCTACGTGCATCATCTTGACCATCATCTCTCGGCGCTCATGGTATCAGGTTAAGTGCATTCTCGCTCCAACGATGACTTGATTGGACGATACAGATAACAACCTGCAAGCTATCACGGAAGGGATTCGCGCGGTCAAGGCAAGGCAGATTCCATTGACCCGGTGAAGTCATGAGATCCTGGGTGAAATGAAGCGGCATGGTGACAGGCGATGGTTCGGTGTTGCTGCCTAGAGTTGAACACGGCCAAAGCTACAGATGCAGCAGCGAGACAACAGGAATGATGCTGACGACGATGTGACAGAGCGTGCATGATGATGCTATCTGGTACATGCCAGGAGATGCGCAGTGCAGGCAATGAGGGCTAAGTGACGAAGCGTATTCCCTCATTGGCAGAGGTGCATTGCACCTTGGGAGGAAGCTCTGAAATATGCCTTGCACGAAGCAATTCAATGGCACAGCTCGACAGACTACAATAGTCGCCAATCAGGTGGCGACAATCTGATGAGTGTTGACGTTGGTGTCACTATACCCCGGCGAGAATTTTGGGCACTGCCTTTCCGTACCGTTTCGATGCTTCGGATTCACGAATCACTGTAAGAGAGTTATATCCCCTAGATCTTTCCAAGAAGGGGAAGGAGGGTTAGTATCAGCTGGTGATCAAGCCGACAATAACCCTACAGGAGCATATTTAGCTGCTTGGACTTTGTACCACCATCAATGGAAAACGAACTAGACACGGCATTCGATACAACAGGAGTGGTTCAGCTGAAGCTGCGTCTGACCTCTCAGCTTTGCGAGTTGCCATCTTCACCAATGACAGCAAATGCTCGGCATTGTCAGACGCTTCAGAGGAGGGAACAGGGAATGGTGGCAGTCAATGATTGAGCCATTCTAGTCTATGCTTCCTGCAGGCGGAGCTGAAAATGAGCGAAGCTGCCTTGTCGATAATGAGTAGCATCGAGGCGGGACTTCCATGCAGTGTAACGTTGATGTTGGGCGCCTCGGGATTGGTCATCGTCTCAGCCATTGATGATTGCTCGGCTGGTTGAGAGAGGAATTCCCGATCAGGATTAGAAGAGGCTTCTGAATGAAGCCTGCAGTTCAAGGTTTACTTAAACCGTCTTCCCCCCCCCCTTCCTCTCGAAAACCATCAGCCATCTTGATTTTCGTGGATATTGAGTGATGAATAACATCAAATTCTGGCAACCGCCATCTTCTCGAACGGAAACACTCGCTTTCAAAGATCTACAGATCGAAGAAACGAATACTCGGGCTTCTTTCGTTAGCGGCAATGCTATTTCCACAAGACTTCATGGCTGGGACGAAACTTTGCAAGTCCTCGACATCGTGCAATCCGTGAATATGACGGCATCAGACGATGTAGATCTCGCTACGCAATCAGTAGAGCGAGAAATCGATATAGAGCAACTGAATTTCTTGCAAGTGCGTCGTCAGCCTGCCGAATTCAAATATTCTTCAAAGCTTGCTCTTCTCTGTGGATATGACGGACAGGAGAAGCCGTTGAACTCTATTAACTTGAGATCACGCGGCTCTCAAGGTAAGTAACATGATCTTCGCGATCTGAACATCTCTTGCTTATGACTTTTAGATGATCCCATTTTACTGAATGAGAACGACGACGATGATGACGAGTCTGACGCTGGTTCAGAGCCTGTTTATGCTGAAGAAGAAGAACATGACTGGCGACAAATGAACTCAGTGATGAATCATAGGAGTGACGATTCGAGCGCTGAGCAACTGAATGAGGAGCGAGACGTGCCTGAAACTCAACCGACTTGTGTAACGAGCTCGGAAGCTGAATAAGACTCAAACTCTCTGCTCGATGATTATGATGCTGATAGAGATTTCGTTCATTCAGCCGTATCGCGGTTCACGAGAAGAACCTAAACTCTGTCTTAAACGCTTCTACTTCGCTTTGCCACGGCCTTCTCTTGTCGAGATTCGGCAAACGAGTATGCAATTTCAATGATCGAGGTCGCAAGCGCATCAAGTTCACTTTCTTAGTCAGCGAAGATGAGAACGACATCGAGGAGCTTCTCTCTTTCATGACGCGGAATGAAGTTTCGATTACCGCGTCTCTGAGTCCTGAGGGCACGCTCGAGAGGTTGAACAAGCAAACTCTGGACAACGATCTCATCGACTATAGCAAGTCTAGACCAGACGGCAGTCAAGGTGAGCATATCAATTCATTTGGTTACACAGGCATTTTTCTGACTTCATTTAGATAAATCGACCATGCTGAACGAACCTAATGACACTGGGGTCGAGGCTGAGTGCGGCCTTTTCAACGTCGGCGATACAGGCGTGAATGTGAGCGAAGTCGCTTCTTTCTTTTCCCCAGAGACTGGGATAAAGCGCGGCATCACGTTCGACTCAAGACTTCCCCTCCTTCTTTTCAACCTCGAAGCATTCAACGATGATGGTCGCAACAAGAACAACGAGAAAAATGCGTGGACACTGTTCCTCATACAAAGAAGGCTCACTTCTTCTCATGGCAACTTCATTCCATGCCCTTTCAGCGAGTCGACGCACGATGAGACGAGTGAATGAAGCCTCACTCACTTTGATCGTGATGATTCCGGCAATTTAGACTACGATTCTATTCTCAATGTTGTGAATGAGAGCAATGAGAAGAACGAGAACAAGAAGAATGACAATGATGATGAGAATGATGAGGGTGATGAGGATTCACAATTCGCGAAGCGACGAAAGCTCTCTACCTCTCTACGCACTGGTTTACCTCTGAAGCGTCTTCGCACACGTCGTCTTCAACGGCGTCATCGTTTCTCTTCATTGACTGCATCGATTGATGAGTCAGACTGAAGCAGCATTGCGTCATCTAAAAGTCAGAATGAGCGAACTTTGTCTTTGAAGTCTGGTCGGCACGTCGAAACAACCTCTTTTGCCGATTTCTTCTTTCACACTGATGAAGCGACGTCGATAGCGACATTGATCACTGATACTGACTGGCAGGAAATGCCGATTCGAGGCATGCTCAAACGCAAGAAGATCGACTCGAAAGAGTTTTACACTCTGAACTTCAGCCTTCAACATCTTCAATGTCAACTCTTCTCATCGATGAGCGCTGTTACGTCGAGGCGATCTGACTTCGACATGAAGATTCTCGCAGTGGTCATGAATACTTTCAGCATCTTGAAACATGTCAGAATGCTCGAGCAAGCTTCACAGTCTCAAGAAAGAAGACCAAGATTTACGTCGGAAGAAAATGCGCAGTTGGTCGATTTGAAGCAGAATCGAAATTTTTCATGAAAACAAATCAAACGTTTCTTTTCTGAAAGAAGCATCGAAACATTGCAGATGCACTACTGTACGAAATTAAAGATCACGAGTATTGCTCGAAAGAAGCGACGATTGTGAAGAATCGTCGACAATAAGCATGTATCGAGGTTTTTGATGAAACTTAGAATGAAAATGATGTAGACTATGAAATAGTAGATCATAAGTGATGAAAGAGTATACCATGATGAAGTAAGCGAACCACGATCGCGATAGAAGCTAACTCAAAGAACACTTTACGCCAGTACAAGTGAGAACTGAAAATGCTGAGAAACGCTGAAACAAGCGTGATCTCTGAAAGAGAGTAAGTTCTGAGAAGTAATTTCGAGAAAGAATCTTCGAGAAGAATACTTCTGAAAGAGCGTGGTTTCTCAGAAAGAATGATTTGTCGAGAATTCGTTTTCGAAAGAAGATTTCTGAAAGACAGTCAATTCTAGTAAAGAAGAATGATTGTTCAACTTGTAGTTTGCGAAGCGATAAAGACTGTGTTTCTGTTGCTTCTAACTGAAATTGTCTATTTTTAGCTGAAGTAATTCTGTCTCTCTCTAGAAGTGCTTCTAGAAACAATCTTCTGAGTAACTATATCGTAATATTGATGCTGAATCATCTGATTCATTTGTTAAAGCAGAACAAATTTTGAACAATCGCTTACAACAACTGTTAAATTCACTCACAACTTTCGAAAGTTGACGCAATCGCAAAGAAAGAGAGAAGAAATAAGATGAAAGTTTTTGCAAGCAGTCTCGATTAATTCTTTCTGCCGCGTAGAAACTTGTTCACTAGTTGTTCTTTTCTAACAGCTTTAGTCGCTGAACTTATACATCTGTCTGAGCATTCTGAGAAACCTGAAAATTTCCCGAAATTTGCGATAGCTCTCTGAATGTCTCTCTGTAAGATCTCGATCATTTAAGAAAGTGAGCTTTTGATGTTAGCTGAGAATGTAAAAGACTATCTAGAAATCTTTAAATAAGAATGCTGATCATGAACACAGCAGCAGTTCGTTCTTTCAGATCAACAGACAGAATCACAACGAGATGATTGAAGCAGTCGTTATCAATATTCAAATTATTGACAACGTGTTTATCTATTTGATCTTTTCAAGACAGTCATAGAATACTATCAGGCAGCATATTACAGTCGTTGTGAGTCGTGTCTTACGAAGAATATTCATGTCGCGATCATTGTACTTTAATCGATACTATATATTCTGACAACGATAGATTTGAATTCGCTTTTTCAAAGCAAAGAGTGCTTGCAACTTGGTTCAAGCAAGACTTTTCAATGATTGTGCTACCTCGCTTTCGATCGTTCAAGAATCATTCTCAGAAATCTTTCTCAGTCTCAAATGCAGTCTTCTATCTACTTTTCTGCCGAGATCGATCTCACTTTAGATCACATCATTCTTCACTATGCTCGAATAAAAGATGAAGTACTAGATGCATCAGTCTTTCAGATCGTGAATGTCGATGATGATTGCGACTTCATATATCATCTGCTGGCTGATGTCATTGTACAGACGAGAAACAATTACAATACATGTAGTACGACGTGAACTCGAAGCTCAAGGGAACGAGAATGCTACAACAAGAACGAGACGATCAAGATTGATGATAGTGATGTATGATTTACTACTTTATCTATTTAAGCTTGACATCTCAGTAAATAAATGAACTAAGCGATTAATTAGACGATCTCTTAAACGTAGAAATGATCATGAGGTTGATGAAGAAGCAGTGCACTTTCTTCTTGAAACACACGATCATAGAGATTCGACTTTATGAGCAATTCGCTAAGATAATCTGTTCATAGACAGATAGAGCAGTCTTCTACCTTGCAGCAGATTCGTTCTACTGCAGCGACAAATCTGCAGGCTCACCTCTGACTCATCAGTAGAAGTGAACCACGAGTTATTCAATCTGCAAGATCACTCTATTTGACGTCTTGAGCATGATCAGAAGATAACAGGTCATTGACTGTCTGTCTCACTGACGAAGGCTTAGTGTCGAGCGTTATGAACATCGCATCGTATAACTAATGTAGACAAGGAAGAATCTAGGAATTTCAGCTAAACAACAAGCATGTAATGATATAGATCTGAATTGGTCTTTTACGAGTACAATCTCAAGAGTCTTCGCTTTCATGCTTGATGTTCAAAGATCATCACAATTCACAAGCTTCGCGCGATCTCTGATCTTTCAAGCGCTTTCGAATTACGAATCTTAGAATTCTTTCTCAAAATTCTCAAAGTCGCTTCGTATAAGTCTCTTGTCATGCTCGATTCTCTAATTTTTGCTAGCAAAGTGCTCAGTCTCAAGATACTTGTCGTTATCGTCACAGCTGTCTTGTGATGAGAAAACAAAGACGTAGTGTGAGTTGAACAGCAGCAGCTGTACATCTTTCAAACCACAACATATCTCAACATCTCGATTCACACCTGTTCACTCGACCGGTCTTGAGAAAGATACAAGCGATGATGAGACGAAGAGATTTGTAGACAAACGATCGCATTGACATTCGACTTCTCACATGACTGTCATCTACGAGCAACAAAGCTGAGAAGGCGAAATCGTCGAAGAGATAAATGTGAAGCAAAGAACGCGAGAGACTTCGCAATCAATATCTCGTTCAATGAAAATCGTCTTGAATGAATGAACGTCAACTTATCGCGTCGAGATTGATGCAAAATTGAAAGAATAAGAAGACGACAGAACGCAGACGCTGAGTCAACAGCATCTCTTTCTCACAGTCTTCTCATCAAACATGCATTGTCAGATCTCAGATTCTGCAAGACTGTCTCGATTGAATTATATTTTTCCGCTCAGCACTTATGAGTCACGCAGTTCATCAGAAGAGAATTCATCTCAGGAAACTGACGAGATGCAAATCTTCCCTTGATTTGCTCTTCATCATTGAAAGAATTCATGTTCGAAAATGATTCGTAACTCTGCATAATATGATAGAAAGTTGAATCGAGAGCGAAGATATCGATCTTTCGATCGAAGTAGTTGAAATCGACTCGAGGCATGAATGACTTGATGTTCTCTCGAGCAAGATCGTTCTTGTCGACGCTCTCATTCGATCGAAGAAGACATTCTTGAAAGTCGCAAAGTTTGATCGTCAAATCATCGTTCAGAAGAAGATTGTTGACGTTGACATCGCAGTGAATAACATCTGCTCTGTGTATAGCGACAACAGCTTCGATAGCTTGACGTGTTCAGAACAATCTCTGTTGACATGCTGATGCGTAGTCTTTGAGAAACTGAGCTATCGATTCTTCTCGTGCGCGTTCAAGTAGAAGATCATTTTCTCTCTGACTCTTGTAATTAATAATGTGCTTGTGAGATTCTATCGTTGTAAGAATTCGAGCTTCAAGATCTAGAATCGTTAGTGCTGTTCTGTCGTCAGAAGTCTTTGAGTATTTGAGAATGATCGTCTCGTCTATAGTGTTTATAAAGCTATCGATGTCTAAACTGAGAAACTCAATGACTTTTTTCAATTTGTAGAAGAGTCTGTAGATCTCTGTAATCATTTGACAGATGTCTGTTGTTGCGTTGCGTGCTGAGTACGTACAAATTGAGATTCAAGTAACGATGTGCAAGAGCAATGATGATTCAAAAGTATTTGTGCTGTCAACACTGATTTTGATAATCGTGCTTGCGTCAGATCAAGCAGTCACTGAACGTACAGTGCTCACGAGATCTACAGAGTTTGCAAGTCGCAAGTCAAATCAAAAACGCATCTACAAGATACATTGACTGAAATCTGATGATGTGAACGTATTGAAGTACTGTCAGAATCATAACAACTTATCATGATTGATCACTTGAAGAAGTGAAGATTGAACTAGCTATCTAGCGAGTAAAGAACTCTGATTTGATGAATGAGAAGCAAAATTCGCTACGAAAAATCTGAAGAAACTTTCGTATCGTCAGCTCATCTGATTCAAGCTCAAAATATTCTTTGACAGTCACATGAATCATCAAAGAAACTGTTTTTCTTTTCTCGAGAGTGAAGATCAACTAGCAGTCTTGAAATTCATCATTTCAACATTCAGAACAGACTTCTCTCTTTCTGATGAAAGCTTTTGTATGCGAGTTTGTGATGATATGTTCAGAGACTGTAAAATTGACACATGAAACGATGTTGTATTCGATTCTCTTGTGCTTCGACTGCGCGATACAATTGACTCATCTCACAAGAATAATCATACGTGTACACATTCTGTCTCGAATCATCAGCTGATGATATTAGTATATTGAGAATCAGTCAGCGCAGCGTCACACATATTGATTCAACAACAAATCTGTCGATCGTTCACTTCTTTCTTGAATAGTCAGTCGAGATCAATAAATGTGTATTCAACTTGATTCTTGATTGTCATCGTCTTCTTCAAGAAGCTTTCTCATATCATTTTTCTTGTGTTCAACCTCAAGAGCTCGTAATGCAATGTCACGAAGATTCTGCTCTGAATCGCATCGTCAATATTCTTGACGCGATTGATCGTAAAAATCATGATTTCTCGATAGTACTCAAGTGTACGCAAGAACATTAACACGAGAGCATTATGTGAATTGACGAAAGAGCGTGATTGCACAAACACGTCGACTTCATCAAGAAGAAGAATGATCTTTCAATGATGAGCAAGACGAAAGATGATCGACAGCTGCTTTTCAAGCATCTTCGCGTTCTGATCAAGTTTCTCGACAGATATCTGAAAAGTCAGAAGAATCAGATAAATGAACAAGAGCAAGACTTATCACGTAGAGTGATCTCTCAAGATATTTGAACAGTTCTTTTACAATCAAGATCTTGCTCACTTCAGAGAGTTTACTAGAGGTATATGTCAGTCTATGATAGAGAATCAAGCGTCGAGATTCATACTGCAGAAGTGTTATCAAATCTTGACTCTTTTTCTTCACAAAGTCGTTGATCACATCGTTGAATGCGCGAGATATGTGAGTCTTCGCGAGAGCAGTGATGATTTTCTTCTTCGTGACGAGAATCATGAGATTGTTGAAAGAAGATGAATTTCAAACAATCTTCGTGATATCGTCGATCATAAATTTCACTTTGTATCATTAGCATAAGCTTCATCTTGTAGAATGTTTCAAGAAAGAAGACTTACGTCATCATTTATTGTCAAAGCTTCACTCGTAAATCATCTGACTGCAGATCATCAGATCATCTTCGCTCATGATTGTTATATCAAAGTCGCTGATCTTGACTTCTTCTGCTTCAATGTTAGAGAAGAAGAAAATATAGCTATTGTTCAACGAGCTCAATCTGATCAGTTTGTTGATATGCAATCGAGTGTAGTTCGAATTGATTTTGCAAAAGTAAGTCACATCAATCATAATGTGACTGTTTACAGAAACTTCAACATATTCGCTCTTCTTTATGTAGAAGACATTGTCATGATATTGAACATGATGTTGACTCATCAGAGAGACGAATTGTTGATCACATCTGACAAAGTATTTCTTCATTTCTTTCTGATGCTCATGAAACTCGAATGAAAATGTCTCAAGTCTGTCAACTCGCTTGATTTCTTGAAATTTTTTGATTCTCAATGCTGTCAACACTTCGTCAAACATCTGCTCGTTAAAGTCTAACAGACGACATTTCACGTGAAAGTATGTAATTTCAGTGTTTGTCATTCTCTTCTTGTCAAAGTCGTATCGATAACAAGCTGACTTTTCAACGTCAAGAATGATCATGTAAATTTTCATATTTGACTTGAACAGAGTTCAAAGCAAGTCGTACGTGATCTCGCGATTTTTGAGAAGTGATGCAAGACGAGACGAAGTCGAAATATAAACAGCACGAATGTACTTCACTAGCAGATTGAGATGCTTGAACTTAGCATCATTGTCAATATCATCTTCGAGTTCTGTTCAATGAGCTTTCAGTGTCAAAACGTAGTGATACAACAAGTTTCGCTTAAGCTGTTCAATTGTTAGAGTACGTTCTAATCAGATGAAGTGAGTTCATACAATGATTTTGTTCTCTTCGAGAAAGAGCTCGTGCACGTCTCGCAGAACGATTCTCAGAACTTCTCTCAGTTTGTTGAATTTAATATCGACGTAGAATATCTGTTCAAAGACTTCTTTTTCTGAATTTTCCGTCTTAGCATCGAAACGTGCCAGCTTTTCATTGACTTATCTGTTCAAGCACGAACGATGAACATATATTCATCGAGATCGATCATCTCTTCAGATAGTGCTGCTGAGTTCACGATTTTGTACTTGAATGTATCATCATTTCAGCTAGACGGAAGACGTTAGCAAAATCGTAGTCACAAACAAGTCAATATACACTTTGTCGATCAGTTTATACTTCAGCTTCGAGACTTGAATCTTTGACTTCTCAGCTTCAACGTGCTTCGTGATCTCAAGCTTGACATCTTCAGTTTTATTCCTAGCGTTCATTTTTTCTAATACTCGAATCAACTTCTCGACAGCATGCTCGAAGCAATCGATGCTATCAACTTGCGAGAACACGTGCACGTCTGAGCTGTTCTCAGACATATATGCAGAGCTATCGAGAGAGATCTCTGACAATCATGAAGAGATGAGCGACTTGAAAATCACATCTGTTTGCGTCATTTTCTCTGCGACGAATTAATTCTCAAGAACAAAGATCTATAAAGCGAACGATGTGATTGCTTGAGAAGTATGAGTTGAGTAGTTAAGATTAGCTTTGCAAAGTTCGTCAATTTGAATCGTGATGTGACAAATGAAGAGAAGTGAAAACAGCGAAGACTGACATATATATCTCTCTTTTCATAGCTCGATCGATCTCATTCTTCTGCGTGTCTCAGACACATTTCTTGCATGATCTGTTTCTCTTTTCGTGACGAGAATAGCTCGTCAAGAACACTATCTCATGCATGAGTATGAAAACATTTAATGAATTCTTTCTCTTCAGAGTTAGAGATCGTTAATCAGCGATTGATATTCTGCAACGAAACAATATAGAAAGCAACAGAAATCTATCGCGTGCATTGTGTATGCGAAAAAATAGCTTTCGTGATCTAACAAGAAAGTGACTGATTGACTGTCTTCGTCAATAAAATAAAAGTGTCACAAGTTGAATTTGTTCATCTCATGCAATCTCATATCATATCTTCTACGAACTTTTTCGCATCAAATCGTATCACACGAAAGCTTATGTAATATGATACGTGCTAGTCTCTTCGCAACAAATCGTACTACATTTCAACTTATCTGAATACATCACATAAGCTGAATCTTGAAACGATGTCTTACGTTCTTATTCAAAGTCAATTGTATTAATACAATGAAGAAACACAGTCTTGCTCTCGAAGATCATACATCAGTCTCTTCTCATGAACGCAAGTGTTTCAAGCTATCAATCAATGATGCACTCAGAGAGATAGAGGCTGCAGCACTAGCTTTGAAGAAGTCGTATTGATTGATTGACGTTCAAGAGATGACAATTCAGAAATACTTTCAACTTATCAACACAAGCTCTATCACTTTGCAGAAATCAATACTAAGGCAAAAGAATTCTTGCGTGATGACAGTGTTTCACATGCTTCATGATATATGATTTTTACTGAGCTTGAAATCGTTTCTACTTTGTGTCTTGACACTGACGTTGACAAGAATGCAGACGATGAAGAAATCTGACGCTGCAAAATTTTCAAGCAAGTTGCAATCTTGATGAAAAGTCTTAAAACGCTCATCAGCAAAGCTCGAAGTCTTAGCTAGTCAGTTTAAGTCGACTGATGACGATATTTCGCTCATTACGTCAGATGTCAAACTATCTGACCCTTCAGATAAGCATTGTCTAGAGTGATATGTGATGCAACTGATGTTCAGTAGAATCTTTCGAGAAAGTAGTTTCGTCAACTACTCAATCAGTACATAATATGAGTATGTGAAATTCATCAACATCTGTTCAAATTGCGTGCTATAATCTAATGATCATTTAGAATATCTTGCTCAACGATCAATCAGTCATATCATTCTTTGACTTATCGCGAAAGAGCTTCAAAGAATATTTAAAAATGAATCACAGCTCTGAACTTAATTCTTTCTGATTCTTTCGATCGTTGATCAATCATATCTCATGATTTCTGTGTTGCATGAAAGTGAGACGACGATAGTACGAAAGCGTTTAAAGTAGTGTCTTGATTTAGCATTTTCAAACGTATCTCATCAAGAATTGTTCGCGAATGAGAGCATTGCAGTCGCTTGATAAAAACAGCATCTCGACTTTCTCAGTGTTTTCTTGCATCAACTTTGTAATTATGCTCGTGATCATTTTTTCTTTCTTGTCGAATGCTTTGACAACACTCTCACTACTGACCTTTTTTACAATGACAGTCATCGTATACTCTTTGTCTTTCATCATCGACATATTCACTGCGATCTTTTAACTCTTGACAGTACACTCTTCATAATCTGTCTATGAAGCGTATGAGTCATCTGAATCATCTGTCTGAGCATGACACGTACTTCAATCTTGAATGTATTTTTAAGTTCATCTTCATCATCTGCAAACTTTCTCATCAAAGTTGATCAAACATCGTCTTTCATGATCATTAAGAATGATGTTGTCACTAATCTTCAGTTGTATTGACGTTGTTGCTTAGCTGACGTCTATTCTTCGCGATGAATCAAAAAAATACTGTAGTCAATGCTTCTTAAAGTCACAGCATGTAAAATTTAGAGTAGATAGATGTGAGAGTAAGAGTTTGTATGAGTCGTCAATGAGTTGAGAAGAAGTGTCTCTTAGACGACTACGTTGATCAAAGATTCGTACGTTGACGTTTCAACGTTGATACAGCTAGAATATATAATTTAGACATTGTTCAAAGAAGATACTGAAGTGATGACAATGTATCGTCTCGTGAGAAGTCTGCTCAGTTATGAATATTTCTGTGAAAGAGAGATGAGAAAAATAAGTAAAATTCGTAGAGCTGAGATGAATGTCGACTAGAGAAATCTCTAGGCCAGTGTTAGAAGCTTATCTAGATGTCAAGTACTCAGTTGCGCAGAGTAAGAGATTGAAGAGAAAGAACAACTATAAGCGCAAAGCAGAAAGACGAAGCTTCGTAGTTGAAGAGAATTTTGCGAGCTTTTATGAACTGTTGAGCGCAATATGTGATATGTCGAAGAGAGATGAGAAACGACGTAAGAACTGAATGTTGATGTCTCAACAGCAAATTTCAATCACAAGATGACTTTTACCTCACTCAGGTTCTAAATTAGTGTTGAAATCGTGCCTAGAATCTAATCACACTGCAGCGAGATAGTGCGTAGCTGAATAGAATGTTTGATCAATAAAGATAGCTATAACTAGAATATTAAGAATACAGAAGAAATCAAAGAGAGTTTCGAGCTGTATCTATAGTAGAGCAAAACAAAGAGAGCGAAGCAGGTTTGCTCAAGTATCAAAAGCGCTAGAATAGAGTGTTGAGGCTAGAGATTCAACATGAGTCAAAATCTCTAAAGCTTGTTGACTAGAAAACTCTATTCAATCTCGACACACTCGTAACATTATCTTCTTCTCTTTAAAAGTCATGTTTCTATGACTTGTAATGTAGTTCATAGCACTGACGTAGAGTCTTAATGCCTGCCTTTCTATCAATCTTTCTATTGATTCAAATCAATTCGTCAAATGTCTATTGTAGCAGACTCACTATGTGAGATAAAGTGATCATTGAAGCAGACTCACTAGTCGACTTGCTCATTGAAAAGATTAACTATCGACTTGTCATTGAAGCAGACTCACTAGTTGCATGTGAACGTGAGGTAGATCGATTCACTAGTAGATAGAGCGATGAAGATAGATATGTCATTGCATTGACGAAGAGTGTCATTGAAGCAGACTCACTACGAGAGCATCATTTGTAGCAGACTCACTAAATTGATCTGACGACACAGATTGTTTTGACTCGCCTGATTCACGAGCTTTCGAGACGAAGAGAGAAAGAGATTGAACAGATTGTTTTCACTCGTCTGCTTCATGAGAATGAGTTGATTCTCAAGCAATTCACGAAGATTCTTTATCGTCGATTCTCTTAATTGAGTTGAACAGCTTATTTTCACTCGTCTGTTTCATGAGAATGAGTTGATTCTCTTGATCGAGTGAACTTTGCGTACTTAGTGAGCGATAAGTTGTCTAGCGATTTAAACAGTCTTGTCGTTGATTCTATCAAACTCTCTAGTGTTGTTCAGTCTTTCAATTGCATTGATCATCAGGTAAACGAATTTCTTTAGACTCATTCTGTCTGTACAAGTATCTTGAATGAGTATTGATATTGATATCATGTGATTAACGAATTCTTAATATAATGTTGAGATCGTGCCTAGAATCTAATCACACTGCAGCGAGATAGTGCGTAGCTGAATAGAATGTTTGATCAATAGAGATAGCTATAACTAGAATATTAAGAATACAGAAGAAATCAAAGAGAGTTTCGAGCTGTATCTATAGTAGAGCAAAACAAAGAGAGCGAAGCAGATTTGCTTGAGTATTGAAAGCGCTAGAATAGAGTGTTGAGGCTAGAGATTCAACATGAGTCAAAATCTCTAAAGCTTGTTGACTAGAAAACTCTATTCAATTTCGACACACTCGTAACAATTAGTCATTCAAAATATTTGAAATGTTTCGTCATTACGTCGCAAATCGTTCTTCTTCATCAATCTTCAGATACTGACTATTAATCATGATCGATCTCTCTCATGATGAGCTAGAAATCATCGAAATCTACTGTATCAATGATGAACTACATAGCTTTCGTGCAACGTTCAATACGACGTTTTCAGATACAAATGCTGCAGAGCTGAGATCGCGACTACTCTCACATGATGATAAAGCTCAACTCTAAGCTTTTAAATGCATTGCTAATAAATTTTCAGGTAAAAACATAGTTCTCAAACTTATTATCACGTTGCAAAACCTCACAGCAGCTTTATTTCTTCGTTCGCGAATTGAGAATGAATCTCTCATTGACGACATTTCGAGCCTAATTGTTCAAATTATCTCAAACACGCTGAAGATTGAATATATCGCTTATCTCATGAAGCTTGTTTTCACAAAGGCAGAAGATGCAAAGATATGAACAGCTATATTCAATCTCGTCACATGCACAAAACTTATACTGCAATCGACAATTTCTTTCTCATTTCAGTCATCATTTACATCATTGTTTCAGCAGATTTCTTGATTCTTCAACACGAGCAATTTCGCAGACACATTTGAGCACAGAAATCAGATCGATGACGCACTGAAAGAAGAACTTCTTTCAAGTCTTCAACTCAATATTTCTGATCTCATTCACGTCGTCTTCGAGCAGATCTCGCGACTTGATGAGCTGACAGAGAAGATGTTCGATACATGTCAAGAAGAAGATGCATCACTCTACATACACAGCTTCGATTGAACGAAGTGATCTTCGAGTGTTAAGAAGAAACTTGTACTGAAGTGACTTCAAAGTCTTATGACGCGCTTCATGATCTGAGTTTATGAACGTGACTTGCATTCTACACATTGTTGATGAATATATCAAGGGTCTGAAGTATATCTTGACGAATTCACTGCTAAACGAAAGATGAACGTTGATATTACAGCACATCATGAACAGAGCAAGAGAGACGATGAAAGAGATAACGAGAAGATCGATATATCAATCTTCGATTGAGCTCAGATTCTCATGACTGAAGAGTTGAAGAGCAATCTTATTGAAGATGAGCAGACTTCAGCATGACTGAACCTGATCACGTACGCTCGCAAGATTTTTCGCACGCAAGATCGAAGATTCATTCTTGACTTTATTCTCTGTGATTTCATGATGCGATTGTGACAATTCAATCAATCGAGCAGCTCTGAATCTTCTTCGTTCAACATCAATGAGAACGAATTCAAATTTACTCATGTCATGCTCGACTATTTTCTGATGAATGACAAGCAGCTCAATCTTGATCTCATCATTCAGCAATCAGACGACAAGCGTTACGTAAAGATCACTCGAAATGATCAGGTCAAACGACTCATTCTTACGCAGCTCATCAAAAAGCAAGCGATGATTGCTGACTGAGCAACGACTTGTTGAAAAGCATATCATGATGAAGACGAATTGAAGAAATCTCTCATCGTCAAAGATTCATGACAGTACGAGCAACGATCTGAAGAGAAGAAGCTCATTAAGAAGACAATGAACAAAGATGTGCGAAATGTCGCTCGATATTATCATCATGAGACGGTTCAGATTGACGGAAAGAACGACGATATCATCGAGAATGTATGAAGAGAGTTGATGAAAACATGCGATCGAACTACGTTCAGACAGAAATTCTTTATTCAGCCTGAAATACTCGTCTCAGAGTCTCTAGAAAAAGCTGCGACAGGCCGAACTCAAAGTCGAAGTCTATCAAGAAAGCGATCGTCAAATTCAACTCATATAACGTCGTCATCGACAAAGAGATTCTGCTCAAGTCTTCAATCAAGAAGCTCGAAAATTCTTATTCATAATCACGTTCGTTGACGAGTGATTACGCTTGATTCAGAAAAGACTATTCAGAAGGCATCTTCTTGATTAGAGATTATTCATGAGTTCACTGAAGCTATCAATGATATGTAGTTCGACGTGAGCATCGAAGCCTTGCAACTAATTTTGCCTAGAGCTTGAATCTTTTGTGAATGCTGAAATTCTTCATCGTGATCTCTCAATCGAAAACATAACAGTTTCTGAGAAAGAAAATGAAACTCTCATCAATCTTGATCTTGCAATCAAAACATGCAACATCAAAGCATCTGAAGCATCAAGCAAGACTGATACAAGAGTTTTCATGTTTATTGATGAACTTCTCAATGAAGATCACAACTTCATGCAAGATCTTGAATTACTCTTCTGAGATATGTTTTGAATCTGCATTCATTGCACTGAATCAGATGAAAAGAGTCGAAGATCGAAATTCGAAGACTGAAATTTTCTCTCTACAAAGAAACTTGCAAAAGAAAAGATCGATCAGATGTTCAAGAGTATATTCGATAATATGAATACACACGTCATCGCTTACTGTAAGTCGTTGATCTCTTATCTGAAAGAACTTCATGAAGTTTGTTTTTCTGAAGATGTTTAATGACTAAAGAAGAATTGTGATCTTTATTCTTGAATGAAAGCGATATTTGAGAAGGCAAAAGAAGATTCAAAGATTTTAGTTGAATGAATGTATTAAATTAAATTGAATAGATCTGAATTGATCTCTATAAATAAGCTTTCGCTTTCATGCTTGATATCGAGAGATAGTATCAATCTATAAGCTTCTTGCGATTCTTATGACTCTTCAAGAACTTTCAAAAGCTTAGATCATTTTGTACTTTTGTAAATATCTATGTAAAATGTCACAGAAAAAATCTCTGTCGATGAGAAGCTGAATCATTTGATCACATTGAAACTTCGTCACTGCAGAGTTCAGTGACGTTGCTTTCTTCTTGTCTCTTGCAAATACGTCGACTTCTCTATCAAGAAGAATCGTTGTCATTTTCGTACGTCTTGTCAGTTTAGAGATTCTGTTCATTATCGTTAGATATAATGCTTTCTGCAGATTGTGCTGTTGATCAGAGACACAGACGTCGAGCAAAAGAGTGATTTTCGTCATATGATCATTAACGACAGCATTCATGAGTGACGCTCGTTCAACTTTCCGTCAAGCTGATGCATCTTTTTTCAGTAATTCTACATACAATTAAGTCATTTCGCTTATTGTCTGCAGATGATTCAGATGAGTTCGACTCGCGTCGAAACTATTGTCAGACGAGTCAGAGAATTTTCTAGCATCGAGTTTGTTCTCAACTATTCAACGCTTAAGTCTTGAGTCTTTTTCTAGAAATAGAAACTGAAATGAATTGAATGCTGAAGTCGAAAATGAATGCTGTGCGAAAGAATGAGACGCAGCAAGAAGGTTCAAGAATACTTGAGAGTGATCACGATTTCTAAATCAAGAGATCGAAAACAATATGATGTTCTGAAGGCGAGACTTTTAGCTCACAACAGATTATAAGCAAACGAGAACGATACAGCTAGAGATAAGCAAGTCAAGCACTGTCTTGAAGAATCAGAGAATTTTTATCACATGCTGAAAGTTCTTTTTCTCGAGAGAAAGAACTTTCTTAGTGCGATCAAAAGATGGGAAATTCTGTTCTTTGACAGACAGTATCTGTAACATGATTGACTTTCTCTTTTCATAGCTGTAGAGAAAAATCAGGAACGACGTGTAAATATGAGATACATAGAAAGTAAACAGAATAAAAAGTAGACGCAAAATAAGGGATGAATTCGAGAGACATTGCTGTTGCGAAAGATGTGACGACTGAGCAATGAATCGAGAATACTCAAAGACTGAGAGTAGTACTCGCGAGAAGAGCACTCGTCAGAGAAGTACTCGTCAGAGCTAGATTCTTCAAAACCTGAAGATAGTACTCATTGAGAAAGCACTCGTCAGAGAAGTACTCATCACAGGTAAATTCTTCAAAACCTGAGAGTAGTACTCGCTGAGAAAGCACTCGTCAGAAGAGTACTCGTCAGGCAAATTCTTCAAAAACTGAGAGTAGTACTTCTCTTGATAGTACTTTTCTGATGAGTACTCTCTCTAGTTTTTATAGAATTTGCCCCTGAAGAGTATTCTCTTTGATAGTACTCTCGCTACGAGTACTTTTCTGATGAGTACTTTCTCTACTTTTTGTAAGATTTGCCCTTGATAGTACTCTTTCTACAAGTACTTTTCTGACGAGTACTTTCTTTAATTTTGTGAGATTTATTCTTAAAGAGCACTCACTTTGTGTAATGATTGTTTCTTTAACAACACAAGATATATACAGAGATCAAACAGTAATCACTATTACTAGACTTGAGATCTGAAGATAGCTGAGACAATAATATGTATTGACTGCTTACATGAGTTGAGCACGAAGCTTCTATCTAAGGGAACGATCATCGTTATATAGACAAAGAAGATTCGTGCAATCGTCTGAGTCGCTGAGTGATCTCGTTGACTCAGACTCTGAATCATGAGAATCGCTTCATGATCTCAATGATTTCATATAATGAATCATTAGCACGTGATCATGATCTTACTTAGCTCAGAATTCATCATGCTGTAAACTACGTCTCATTCGTCGTAGTTTCTATTTCATTTCGAATCGTGTTCTAACACTAGGTTTTCTTCAAGATTTCTGTTCTCAGAAATCATCGTTTCTATGTATTTAAATCAAGTATTTAAATCGTCAAGTTCTGTCGCAAAGCATCATCGTCTTTCGAAGAAACTTCGTCATAATGATAGTTCAGTTATGCGTTTCTGTAATCACTGTTTCAATCATTTCGTGAAGTGTTGTGTTGACACTGACTTTGATTGTTGTGTCGAGTGTGTGCATCTAGGTCGCAAATGCAATCTGATTGTCTCAGAGACTGAATGAGAGCGAGTTTGTAAGAAACAAGCTCATCTTCGTGCTGAGCTAAGTGAGACTTTGACTAAAGCAGCTCATCTGCAAAAGCAACAAGAATTAATTGAGTCTCGCTGAAAGAATATGATGCGACGAAAGTTCAAGAATATTGAAGAACTCAAGAAGAACGAACGTCATCAAATGATCGAGTCGTCTATTAGTAATTTTCTTCTTAACGTCGATTTCAAACAGCTCGAAATCTCTTCTGATTTTGACTGATTGTCGAATTTCTTTGCTGAAATTGTTGAAGAAGCTTCTGACAGTTCTTGAGATTTTTCTCTGATTCTCAAGTGTTCTCGATATGATCATAATCTTTTCACTTAATCAATCAATGAGACTGATCTTTGATGTCTTGCTGATCTAGTATATCTTCTACTTCGTATTCGATGTTCTGACTTTTCAAATAAATCTCTGAAGATTCTGTTTGAATTGATGTATTCGCGTTTGCAAATTTCAACAGGCAAATATGAAATATCGAATGTATTTTCATAGATGCTGACAGATCTAACTTGTAGTTAATCGATTCTTTGATCTCTAGAATCTTATAAGATTCTAGCTTCGTGTGATTCAACTTGTTACTTGATCTTTTCGTTTTGATGTTTCGTCTTAGAAGATATGCTTTGTTTCTCTCTTTAAGAGTAGATTCTCTATCTTTTTTTTTATTTGCATACAGAGTCATGCGCTTGCTGAGAAACTGTATGTTCTTCTGTAATTCTTTTTGTAGCAGCTGCAATTGTTCTACCTGTAGCGTAGCTTTTTGAGCTAATTGTGCAAATTCACACGATTCTTTAAGAGTTTCTGATTCAAACTCGTAGTTTGCAAAGAATGATGACATGCTGATTACTTCTGTTGTTGCGTTATTGAAAGTCAACTGTGCTACTGATAGTAGCTGTACTCAATCGTTCTGTCTATAGTTAATATAGCATCTGAGATACTGTTTCAGTGTCTGATTCATTCTTTTCATTTGTTCATTCGTCTGCAAATGATAAGCTGTTGACAGCTTATGATGAATTTCTAGCTGATTTATCAAGAATTTCCAGAATTTCGATGTAAAGAGCTTGTCTCTATTTGAAATTATCTCGTCTGATAATTCATGATTTGCTACAATCATTCTCAGAAACGTGTAAATCAAATCTTCTGCAAATGTTGCTTTCTTGTATGACAAGAAGTATTCATACTTGATTAATCTGTCTGTTATAATCAAGATAAAGTCATAGATTGCTTCAATGACTCTTTTCTTTGACTTAAATAGCTTGACTATGAAGTTCAGAGCTATGCTCTTTCACGCATGATTTGATGTGCTGAGACTTTTCAAAAGTTCATAAGATTTGTGTTGTTTGTGTTTCATACAAATACACACATTGCACTTTCTGATAATCTCTTCTATTTGTTTTCTTATCTTTGAGAAATAGTAGATTCTAGATATTCTTTCAATGATTTTATTTGATTCTTGATGTTTATGTATCATTGATTTGTGATGATCATCTATCATCTCTCATCTGCATCTTGCTGAAACATAGATCAGATCTTGAAATATTAGTATTTCATTGATAACTTCAAAGTTCGCGTTGTTCTCGATATTCTCTATAATATTCTGCGCGACTGAGTTCTTCGCTAGCTTTAACTTTACTCGTTTCTCAAGATCTCTGTTGTTGATTCGTAAAGTAGCTGCGTTTTGTTTATTATAGACAATTGAATCGTTGAGATTCTCTTGCAGAATAGTCTGATTTACCTGTGATTTATCTGTCATGTGATCTGCTCTTCTGCTCAAGATGTTGATCTTCAAGTTCTCAGATCTCTTTCAATATTGAATTTGAAAGTTGTATGATGACAATTCTTTTGATCATCTAATTTGTCTTCGATTTAGAACTTTCGTGATCGTAAAGTATAGCAGATTCTTATGATCTGTATATACTTGAACCTGATGTCTAGATTCTTCAAGATATACTCTTCATTGTTTGAAAGAGTCAACAATAGTTAACAACTTCTTGTCATGTATCTCATAGTTCAATTCAGCGTCTATAAGCTTTCTACTGTGAAATGCAATGAAGTGCAGACGTTTCTTATTGTCTGATTGACTGATACATGCTTTAATAGCTTTGTCTGACGCGTTCATCTCAAGCGTAATGAGTTTTTCTGATTCAAACATGATCAGTACTGACTGAAAGATGAACAATTTCTTCAGCTTCTTAAAAGCTTCTTCTGCTTTCTCAGTTCACACAAACAATATGTTCTTTCTCATAAGATTCGTAAGTGACAAGATGATTCTGAAGTATTTCTCTATAAAGCGTCTATAGAAGTTCGCGAATTCTAGAAAGAATTGAACTTTGATCTTTGACTTTGACGTCGATTAAGTCGTAACAGCTTCTATCTTCTTTAAGTTCATTCTTAGACTTTGAAACATGACTATGAATTTCAAAAACTGTACACTCTGTACATGAAATTCACTTTTTCCTGACTTGATGCGCAGATCGACTTTCTTTAAAGTCTGTAGAACTTTCTTAACATGTTGCACATGTTCTTTCTTCGTCTTCAAGTATACTAATATATCATTCAGATATACTATGACGAATTGATTCAGATAACATTATAGTACGTTATTCACAAAGATCTGAAACGTGACTGAAGCATTGATTAGATCGAAAGACATGATCAAATACTCGTAATGTTCTAGTCGAGTGCAAAAGACTGTCTTTTACTCGTCTTCTTCTTTAATTCGTATTCAATTGAAAACTTCAAGTATATCAAATTTCGTAAATTACTGTGCACTCTGCAGTCTGTTCTGCAGTTCTGTTATGAGCGATAATGAATAGCTGTTTTTGATCGTGATGTTATTCAGTGCTCTGTAGTCAACACATAGTCTCAGACTTTCATTTGATTTCAAAACAAACAGAATTGAATATTCTGCTGACGACTGCAATTCTCTGATGAATTTCTTTTGCATATTCTCTTTCAGATATTGTCACAAAGCATCAAGCTTTTCTGTCAACAATGAATAAATGAACTGTTTCATGAGTTTCTTGCCGTCAACGAGCTTAATCTCGTGATTTCACGATTGATGTTTGAGTAGTGTCTTCTGATCACTTTCTTTCTCAAACAGAATCTTATATTTCTGATATTTCTTAGAAATAATAGCGATAGCAAGATTCTTCGAGTGATCGCTCTGAATCTCTCTGCTTCATAACATCTGTGCGTCATTGATTTCTCTGAACTCTTTGCGCATTTCTTCGCTCGTCATGACAAATATCTTCACTTCTTGTGATGACTTCAATATCGAGTGCAATCGCGTCGTTTCTGTATCTAGAAATGCAATTGTCTCGTTGACTCAATCAATTATTGAATTGATCATACGAAGTCATAATATGTCTAGAACTATATCACTGTCTGACTGCTTTGTAATATCTAAACGTAACTTCTCTCAATGTCGTTCAAGTCTCAAATAAATGAGTTGAGTTTCTTGATCTATTAGTTTATTATTATACTTCATGAATGTTTCATCGAAGTTTCACAGATTGTAAGATTCTTTCTTTTTCTGCGTAGATATTTGCGTTTTTTCAGCAAATTCTGAAGACATGTAGTTTTCAGTACAGTCGCTGTCGATAAACAATCATGCTGTATGATCGTTAATCTTGATTCAGACTCGTAACTGCGTCAAGTCGCTGATGAAGATAAATGTGCTTTCGATTTTCAACTCTTGACTAGACTTTTTCAATGATTTATTAATTGAAGAGTCTTCTAGTTTTTTGAACTAGAAGTCTGCTTCTTAAGTACTTGTTTTATGTACTGAAATTGATTCAAGTTGATCTTCTTAAGTGAATATTTCTTCGAATCACATAGATCAAACCTCTTTCTGATGACTTCTGTCATTTGTCTAAGTTCTCTGAATATGTGATCTTCATCAGAGAGTACATATTCTTCTTGCTTGATGAACTTGACTTCTGTGAGTGACTTCTTCATGACTATGTCACGATATCAAATGTCTTTGCGCGATGCGATCGACTCATCTTGCATAGTATCATAAATAGCTTGATGTATGTCATTCTTGATCTGTTGCATTCGCTGTGAAAAATCTTTCTTCTTCTGTCTGAAGAGAGTGTACAATTCATTGTACATGCTTATAAAGCTTGCTTGACTTGTAAGCTTTCTAAGATCTTTCTTTACTTCAAGATGATCTTCTTCTTTCTTGATAGCATCTTCTGCTGCGATAGTGAATGCTCATAGAGTTTCGCTAAGTTGACTTCTCTCTTCGACTGCTTGATGAATAGCTTCTTCAGTGCTATTTGACCTGTTTGAGTCATATGCTTCGCTGTCAAAAATCTCTGATTTCGCGATCATAGTGAACGAACTCTCGTCACTATTCTCATCATGCACTTTCGATTGACGATGAGTTGCTGCGTAGAAATAATTCTTTCGTGAGAGTTTTGAGTATCATTTCAAACCTTTCTTATCGCTCAGATGAGTGTGACAGTTGTTTTCATAACATTCTGTTCACGACAACGCTTAATGCTTGTTTTTCTGATCTTCTTTCGTTGCTGTGAAAGATCTGTTTTGCTTGTCATAAGACTTTGACTTGTTCTTGTACTTGTTCTGAGTACAATTCTTGAAGTAATGATCTGACTTTTCACATATGTAATATGTCTTGCTCTGTTGAACGGTTTTATCGCGAGCGTTCGTTGATATCTTTCGAGTTGCATCTAACTTTATAGATTGAGAATCATAGTATGACTGTCGACATCTCTTCTTGAACTTTCAACTCAATACTACTGACGTAGTCAATTTTTTACCTTTTTTCAGACGTCTTTCGTACTGTCTGTTGTTGATGATCATCACTCTGAATATTATCTTCTGTAAGTTAACGAGTTTATTGATTCTGATAATTTCATTCTTGACTTTCTCTCGCAGTCTCTGATAGAACTGACTGATGAGAGCTGCATCGTCTCATTTTGTATTCGTTGCAATATGCTGAAAGCTGATTGAATAAGTCGCTGCGAAAATCTTCTGTCGCAGGTTGTACAACTGTCGTTTTGCTGTACGTTTCTTGTCAATGTCTTCAAATACTCTTCTTAAGCGTAATTCAAACGTTTGAGAGTCACGAAATATCTTATTGATTTTCTCTTCTCGTTCTTCTGATTTCTTCTGCAGATAATTCGTTAGATAGTGATGAAATCATGTGAATGCATTATCTCTTAGATAGATAGATGCAAAGAGTATCTTGTTCTCGATGAACTTGAACTGAGATGAATGTTGTTTGATGTATAACTTTATCTGTACTAAATAAGCTTCGAGTTTATTTCGATCGTCGTGATACAAGTTTAATGTTGAGATCTTGATCTTATCTGCGCTGAAGATGCTCGCTTCTTGACTGAGCGTGACTCGTTCTGACTGACTAGACATGACTGAAGAAAATAAACGTCTCTGATATCTTATGAAAGAGTGATGCTCAAAGTGTAATGATTGTTTCTTTAACAACACAAAATATATACAGAGATCAAACAGTAATCACTATTACTAGACTTAAGATCTGAAGATAGCTGAGACAATAATATGTATTGACTGCTTACATGAGTTGAGCACGAAGCTTCTATCTAAGGGAACAATCATCGTTATATAGACAAAGAAGATTCGTGCAATCGTCTGAATCGCTGAGTGATTTCGTCGACTCAGACTCTGAATCATGAGAATCGCTTCATGATCTCAATGATCTCATATAATGAATCATTAGCACGTGATCATGATCTTACTTAGCTCAGAATTCATCATGCTGTAAACTACGTCTTATTCATCGTAGTTTTTATTTCATTTCGAATCGTGTTTTAACACTTTGATAGTACTCTTTCGATCAGTACTTAAGTCATGAAAGCACTCATTCATTGACTAAAGTCAAAGTGTCGCGATCTCATTGAGTTCAAAATAGATTACAATTATTTAAATTGAATGATCGAGTTTGCTGCAATTGAATTATCGATCAAATCAACAATACTTTGCGTTAAGCTTCTATATAGCAAGATCTTTTGAATGATCAATGAGTCAACGCTATTGTAATTAGTCAACAAGACTTTCAATGAGTATGCTGATGATGTGAACAATTTTTGATGTGAATCATGCCTTGTGATGTGAATCATTTTGAATGTACATCACTGCTGATGATGTGAATCACGTCTCGTGATGTATATCACTTTGAATGTACATCACGACTGATGATGTGAATCATTTTCGATGTACATCACAGCTCGTCACTAGTCACGTGATGAAAGCTTCTTGTTCTCAAAGCTTGTTGACGCGTCTCATTCTTTCGCAGCATTCACTTCTTGCTTCTCATCTTTAATTCTGAATTCTTTTGCTTCACTGACATTCTCAAAATATATTAACTCAGAAGACACTCTGAGAATGACTCGTGATTGAGCAGATTAAGTGATGCATGTATGATCATTCTGACTCTTCTAGATAATATCTCTCAAGAGACTTCTTCTAGAGCTGAAGATACAGCTCAACTGAGTCGATATTGAATCAAGAGAAAGCAAGCTGTGTTAACTCAGAAAATCTCTTCTAGAAAACAGAAAACAGAAGCTTCTTTTTCCAGATTCTCAGCATTGCTGTCAAATTAATTGTAAAAGATATAGTATCTGTTTTGAAATTGCAAAGCAACATAATCTTTGATTTTCATCTTCAGTGATTAATCATCAACTGTTCGAAAGTTAGTTTGTCATCAGACTGATGAAAATAAGAAATAAAACTTCTTTATTGAGTGACTGTCATCTCATCTCGAGCGAAGTCAAATAGTTGTCTAGTAAGAAGAGCGACTGTGACTTAGCTCGCTGACTGACTGACATCTTAAAGTGCTGAGAAGAAAGAGACTGTGACGAGTCTTCAGACTAACTACTCTAAGACAGACGTCAACTTGCATATGCAAGACAACAACGTGTTGTGAAGTTGTGTCATTTGTGATATTAGTAATACTAGTAAACAAACGCGACAGATTCGTCAAGAGTGCAACGACGATGACGACGATGATGATGACAACAAGAACAGTAAAAATAGCAGATCAAATTTGATGATCTTGAACTATTGTCTCAGTCTCATCTTCGACAATGACACGATTGAAAACGAGACGGCAAAAAGATTTGTTGAACATTGCCTGCTTCTCTTCTTTCACGAGAACATGCAGCGACTGATCAATATGATGCGCTCGATATCTGACTTTTCACGCTCGAGCGTCAAGTTTCGTCACGTGCTCGACATCTCTCAGCAGTCGAGTGAGCTGACTCTGTGCACGTCTCTGCTGCAAATTCACTTCATCGATGACTGAGTCAAAGTCGATGCAATGACGTGTTGCAAGATCGATGACTTTGTTTATGCGTCGACGTTAGTCTTGCGAATCGATGTGCTCTTGATGCTGATTCGCGAAGCTGACAAGCTTCTTTCACTCATCGTTTCTGTCATCAAGCTCTCGTCGCATATCTCGTCTTTGACATACAACAATTTGAAAGAGAAGCGAATCAAGATGAAGCGAGATGTGATTCTCAGAAACGCGTCAGTGATGATGATGAACGATGTGCTTTTCGCGAAAAAGACGCTTTGTGCAATGCTACAGCTATTAGATGAAGATGACATCGACGTCAAGAATGTCAGCATCATGATCGTGATTAAGTTTTCAATTCATCATGATCAAGAACTGTTGCATCAACGTGAGTTTGACAGAATCAATATTCAAAGTCTTATGATCTTTAATGATGCTTAGAAAAGAAAGAAAAGAATCTTGAATCTTGAATTTTTGATAGAGATATCTTGTGATAGATGTGATTCAAGCAATTTGAAACTTCTGCTCTATCTTTTCATATGTAAATTGATCAATCTCGCTGTCACGATCAGAGTCAAGAAGTGAGTCATCAAGAACAGACTCAAGAGAGAAAAGACTTTGTACAGTCACAATTCTAACAGTCACATGCTGAGCTTACACTGTATTCAGAATTTTAATTGCTGACGCGTCATCAAATTTTAGCTGCATTAGACTTATGTCTAATCGAATGTGATATAACTTATATGCATAATATCTACAGTCTAAAATTTGATTTGCTTTTCTTCTGCAGCAATAATGATCTTGCATCGATCATGCATCAAATCAATAAGCTTCTTCAATTGCTCAAATGTGACTGCATTTCAGACTTTTCTCACTGCTTTTCTTAAAGTATTGTAGAAGAGCTAGTTCTGATCATCATAATGCTCTTATATTCAGTTCTTCATTATGTTTCATACGACTTCGATGAAATTCAAATCAAGTGAGTATGAAGATCAGTTTATAACGCGTATATCTCTTTCTTCTAGCTCTTCTCGAGTGTATTTTGCTGCATGCTCGAGAGCATTATTCTGCATGAAGAAGAGACTCTGTTTCATTCTCATTCAGTCGTGTATAACAGATACAATATGCTCACAATAGAACTTCTTGTTGATTTTATCTCATTCTTTCTTTCAGAATACACAGAGCTCTTTCGTTGATCTCGAAAAACATTCTCAAAACATTCATTCACTCTTCTCAAGAAGACGAGGCACAATACAGATGAAATCATACTCTTCATGAGATTATCTAGTGACTCATATTCTGCGATGATGACTGTCGTTGACTCACGTTTCATCACTTCACAGTATAGTTTGTCACTGTTTCTTGATTCAGTTTAAATGTTTGTATGCTCAGACTAATCGAAGAAGTCTGTTTTTTTCAGAAATAAAAGACTTTCTTTGAGTCACTCTTCTGAAGAAGTCTTCTTTTTGCAAAGCTCAATGAATAGCATCTTCAGAAACATTTCATTCAAGCTTTCAAGAAATTTGACAGTATGAAAGCTGTCAATTCTTCTGCGAAGCACATAGAAGTATTTTCGACTCGATGCATGTTTTGATCTCGTGCACACTCTAAACTCGATTAGCAACTCATACTTTTTTTATTATTATTCAATCATCATTCATAGAATCAAATTGCAATTAATATAGAGAGTTGTTGATATCTATATGAAGCTTTCAAGCTATAAGAATCAATCATCAAATTGCTTAGAAGCTTTGAATTGTCTTTCAGCTCGCGTAGATCTGATTTGACTTGACTCTCTTTTCACCTTCTTAATAGCAACAAAATCAGTGAATTGCTATACTTTCATCTCTTTAGACTTCTTCTTTTGCTCTTTCTGAAGCTCTTTAGCCTTCAGCTTTTGCTTCTGAATTAGACGTCGTTGCTTCAATTTCTTCGCTCGTAGCTTCTTTTTTCGCTTTGCTTTCTTCTCTCGCTTCGTTTTTTTTTTCTCGTTTCATCTTTCTTTCAGCTATTAAACGCTGTTTCTCTAGCTTTCTAAGCTTCTTTTGTTTCTTTTCTTCCGTCTTTTGAATAGCAGCTTGCTGTTTCTCTTCAATTCTTTGAATTTAATGATCATGAGTCGTCTGAATCTTATTAGAACTAAAAAACATCTTCTTTGTCTCATCATTAATCTCTAAATCGTCAAATAAAGACTTTTCAGATCGTCTGCAACTTCTCTCAATACGTACTGTTCATCGAAGATCTTCATTTTCTGCTTTCAGAAGAGCAACATCTGTAGTAAGCTTTTCAATCGTATTGTTCAACTTACGAGCTTGCGAATCAATTGCTTCTTCTACAACTGACTTCATTAATCATTGAATCTTTCTTCAGTCAGCTTCTGACAATGCTGAAGAAGAAGAATGACTTGAAACAGATCTAGCGTTCGATTTAATCTGCTTTATGATCTGTGACGAACTGAAAGACAGCAATTCTGTCTTTTTTCATTCACTTTTGATGTTGACAGACGTGAAAGCAGCTTGATATGCAGGTCAAAATAGATCAAAGAAGTCTCTTTTTAATATTCGAGAAAGTTCTTGACTCTTAAAGATTCAGTCATTTAGATTTTGCGAGTAGTAATTGATCAAAGAATTGAATAAGCTGACATTCAGAGATTGAAGACAATGCGTAGAATGAGAAGAATATAAAGTCACGAGCATCTTGTTCTGCTCACATCAGTCAAGAAACTTCATGTTGATATGACTGTCATGCTCGTCAACGAATAAAAGATGATAATCGCGTGAATTTCTGGCTTTTGACCTCGTATTTCGATCAAATACGATAGTGAGTCAAGAGTAGATCAATTCATCGTTAGTTCAGTCAGTAGCGAAGAAAGCAAAGAAGCAGAATTGCTCTTTGAGATTATATTCAGTAAGTCAGCTATTCTGAATATTGCCTGATATCGCCTGATAAATGATTGAAGAAAGTATATGAGTCATATTCATGCAAATGATTGCAATCAAGATAATTCATTCTCTATTGTTGTCTTGATCAGCACTCAGCAATTTGTCACTGTCAAGATGCTTTAAACTAAAGACTCTTCGAGTCTTTTGAAGAAGTTCAA
>JAABUS010002412.1_pt1 | contig 35531 bp, 29 predicted proteins | sample 5560161 | NCBI WGS metagenome assembly JAABUS01 (sample SAMN10711885, study PRJNA513376) | rock metagenome | isolation source: Antarctica rocks | place: Antarctica: Victoria Land, Trio Nunatak nord | collected 2016-01-04 | reverse complement strand
AAACCCGACCATCGAGGCGATGCCGCCCTCCATCCGACCACGCCTCCAACGGCGACGGCGGTGGTGACGGCTCGGTCACGCGGCAGCGATTTATGGAGCGACTGAAGAGGATGCCAGCGTGAGTGGGGCTCCAGCAGCGCGCGGCGACTGCCCGCTGGACGCGGAGCCGCCCGTCGCCGGTCATGCACCGGTGCTGCTCGCTGAAGCGGTCGCGGGCCTCGCGCCGCGGTCGGGGGGCCGCTACCTCGACGGCACCTTCGGCGGCGGCGGTCATACCCAGGCCATCCTGGAAGCGAGTACCCCCGACGGTATCGTGGTGGCGCTCGATCTCGATCCAGAGGCGATTCAGCGGGCGGCGGTGCTTGGCGCGGGGTTGTCCCGTCCAGATCGACTACGTCCGGTCCAGGCCAACTTTGCCGACCTGGCGGCGGTGGCACGAGGAGCCGGCATCGTGCCGCTCGACGGCGTGCTGCTCGATCTTGGACTCTCCTCGTTTCAGATCGATAGACCGGAGCGGGGCTTCGCCTTCCGGTTTGACGGCCCGCTCGATATGCGCTTTGACCCGACGGCCGGGCCAACGGCCGCCGATCTGGTCAACGAGCTGCCCGAGCGGGAGCTCGCCGATCTGCTCTTTCGTTATGGCGAGGAGCCGCGGTCCCGGCGGATCGCGGCGGCGATCGTGCGCGAGCGGAGACGGGCGGCGATTGACTCTACCGCGCGCCTGGCCACGATCGTGAGCAACGCGGCCGGGGGCCGCCGCGGCCGAGACACGCATCCGGCGACCCGGAGCTTTCAGGCGCTGCGGATCGCCACCAATGACGAGCTGGGCGCACTGCAGCATGCGCTGAACGGCGCCGTTTCAGTCCTGGCCCCGGGCGGACGCCTGGTCGTGATCAGCTTTCACTCGCTGGAGGACCGCATCGTTAAACGCTTGATGCAGCACGAGAGCGCGACCTGCATCTGCCCACCAGACCAGCCGATATGCACCTGCGACCACCAGCCGCGACTCGCCCGCACGACTCGCCGCGCCGTCCGGGCGACGCCGGCCGAGACCGCCCAGAACCCTCGCAGCCGGAGCGCGATCTTGCGCGTCGCGGAGCGGTTGGGTGAGGAGGGGGCCGGCGACGATGGCACCGAGCGCGCCCTCCCTGGCACACCCCTGGTCGCCGGGCGACGGGCATGACCGCGTGGCGGTCATGGGTCAGTGTGGATGCCAACCGGCGACCGACAGCGATTTTCCACGTCCTGATCATCATTGCCGGTCGTTCACGGCGCGGTCACGAAAGCAGACATCCGTGACTGAGGCGTGCTCAGGCGCCAGGACGCAAACCACGCCAGTCATCAAGGCTCCCCGCGAAGCGCGCGATCGCGCGTTGACCGACCCTGCCGCCCTGGCTGACTGACCCGCGCCAGGGGCGATGACCGGAAAGGTCCATGCATTCGACGCCCGGATTAGCGGAGGATACCGGATGTCGCTGTACTATCCCTCATCTGAGCAGGTCCCCCGCGGCAAGACGGCGGAGCGGGATGACCGATTCATGGCACGGCTCGTGGAGCTCACACCCCCGACGAGGATCGTCTGGGCGATATCCTTTGACGCGGTGGACCCGGTCTTCTCCGGAGAGGTGGTCACCTTCGAGGAGAATGACGGCGGAATCGACGTCACTCCTCTTGTTTGAGCACCTTCCGCCGGGTAGACGCCCGGAGGCCAATGAGGCCGGTACCCGATCGTCACTTGAGAAGCTGGCTCGCTGTACCGAGTAGGAAAGTGGACGTTCCTGTTGGCACCGACCCTCAACGCTGACCGTCACTCATACCCCGCGCTGCCGCTCGCAGCGGTGCTGACCGGCACCGGCGGCGAGCTCGTGGGACCGCTCGCGCCGGGGACGATCTTTCCACGAATCGAGCGCAACTCGCGCCTCGTCGCGCGCGGCGACCTCTTTCTGGCGATTCGCGGCGACCGGCTCGACGGCCATGCCTTTGTCACCGAGGCGGCCGAGCGGGGCGCCGCGGCGGCGCTTGTTGCGCGGGATTGGATCGCGGCGGCTGGATCACCGCCGCTCCCCGTGATCGTGGTCGATGACACGGTCGCCGCGTTACAGCGGTGGGCACGGGCGCACCGGTTGGCGTTGCCGATGTCGGTCGTCGGGATCACCGGCAGCGTCGGCAAGACGAGCACCAAGGAGGTGGTCGCCGCGGTGCTCGGCCAGCGATTCACCACCTACCGCTCGCCGGGCAACCTCAACACCGAGATCGGCCTGCCCCTCTCCTTGCTGGAGACCGGTCCCCGAACCGACGTCGCCGTGCTGGAGATGGGCGGAGCCTATGCGTTCGGCGAGCTGACCCTGCTGGCGTCGATCGCCCAACCCAACATCGCGGTCGTCACCAATGTCTTTCCCGTGCACCTTGAGCGGATGGGCTCGATCGAAGCGATCGCCGAGACGAAGGCGGAGCTGGTCGACGCGGTTCCGGCGGACGGCGCCGCGGTCCTCAATGGCGACGACCATCGAGTTCGCGCGATGGCCGCTCGTTGCCGGGGCCGGGTAGTGACCTACGGTCTGACCCCGAACTCGGAGGTCTGGGCCTCACAGGTCTCGACCGAGGCGCTGGAAGGCACATCGTTCTGGTTGCATCTGGCCGGTGACAGACTCCATGTACGGGTGCCGCTCGTCGGTGGGCATGCCGTTCAGCTCGCCCTCGCCGCCCTGGCGGTCGGTCACGCGATGGGGATGCATGTCTCCGAGATGCTGCCCGGGTTCGACGAGCCAGCGATCCAGGTCCGGCTGCTGGTCCAGCCCGGCCCCCATGGCTCGCGGTTGATCGACGACACCTACAACGCCAGCACCCCGTCGATGCTCTCGGCACTCAGTTTGTTGGCCGATCTGCGGCGGGGCAACCGGTACCGGCGGGCAATCGCGGTACTGGGTGACATGCGGGAGCTTGGCTCGCTGGCGGAAGGGGAGCATCGGGTAGTCGGCCGGCGGGCCGGTGAGGTCGCCGATGTCGTGCTGACCTATGGCGAGCTGGCGCGGATCATCGCCGAGGAGGCGAGAAAGGCCCGCCACGTCGACGGCCGGGCGCCCGACGTGACATCATTTGGTCTCGACCAGCGGGGGGAGCTGGTCGATCATCTCCAGGAGCTCCTGCGGGAAGGGGACGTCGTTCTGCTGAAGGGCTCGCGTGGGCTGCTGATGGAAGAGATGGTCGCGGCGCTGCGCGACGACGCCGGCTCGGCCGGTGGAGGCAGCGACCGGCCCGTATGATCGACTCCATCATTACCCTCGTGGCGACGTCCTCTCCGGCGTCAGATGCTCCCTTCAGTGTCATGCCGCGTGACCCGAACGAGAACATGGCGGTCTCGCTGGCCCTGGCGGGGCTGACGTTCGTCATCACCCTGATCATTGGCAGGCCGATCATCACCTATCTTCGGCAGCAAAAGATCGGGAAGAAGATTCGAATCGACGGGCCACAGACTCACCTCGTCAAGATGGGAACGCCGACGATGGGCGGGTTGATGGTCGCCGCCTCGGTCGTGACGATCACCTTTGTCTTCAATGTCGTTGGCCGCCTCTCGATGCTGCTCCCGATCGGTGTGCTCCTCGCCTGCGCCTTTCTGGGGGCCATCGATGACCGGATGAGTCTGGTCGGGGACATCCGGCAGGGGATGACCGCGCGCTTCAAGTTCGCCTGGCTCTCCACCTTTGGTATCGTGGCGGCGCTCATCCTGCACCTCCCCAGACCCCTCGGGCTCGCCCTCCACCACATCTACGTGCCGGTCCTTGGACGCTTCGATATCGGCATGCTCTATCTGCCGATTGCCGCCCTGGCGATCATCGGCTTTGCCAACGCGGTCAACCTTACTGATGGTCTCGACACGCTGTGCCCTGGGACCGCGGCGATCGCCTTCGTCGCCTATGGCATCATCGCCTACGGGCAGGGCCAGGTCGGGGTGGTCACCTTCTGCTTCACGATGGTCGGCGCCTTGATGGGGTTTCTCTGGTACAACGCGCACCCGGCGCAGGTCATCATGGGCGACACCGGCTCCCTGGCGATCGGGGCGGCACTGGCGACCGCCGCTTTCATGACCGGTCAGTGGCTCCTGCTGCCGGTGGTCGGCTTCGTCTTCGTCGCCGAGGCGGCGTCGGTCCTGTTGCAGGTCAGCTACTTCAAGTACACCAGGCGACGGACCGGCGAAGGCAAGCGCATCTTCAAGATGACTCCCCTGCATCACCATTTCGAGCTGCTCGGCTGGTCGGAGACCCAGGTGACGATGCGATTCTGGATGATCGGGATGATGGCCGGGCTTGTCGGCGTCGCATTGGCGCTCATCGATGTCTGACCGGGGAACCACGGTCGGCGGCATGACCATGCATCTCTCCGCCATGCCGGTCAGTCCTGGACGACTCGTGGCTGACGACCAATGACCGATCCATTCTCCGGGTTGCGGGCGACTGTCATGGGGTTGGGCACACGGGCTGGCGGGGCGGGGGTCGCACGCTACCTGGCCGAGGCCGGTGCGATCGTAACGGTGACCGATACCAGGCCCGCGGCCGAGCTGCATGAGTCGATGGCGTCGTTGACCGGTCTGCCGATCCGGTTTGTTCTCGGCGGTCATGACGAGCGGGATTTCACCCCGGCGGGCGCTGACCTGATTGTCCGCAATCCGGGCGTACCACGCGGGGCCCGGCTCCTGCAGGAGGCTCGCGGTCACGGAGTGCCGGTCGAGATGGAGATGACGCTCTTCTTTCGCGCCTGTCCCGCCCCGATCATCGGGATCACGGGGACCAAGGGCAAAACCTCGACCGCCACCCTCTGCGCGGCGATGCTGCGGGCCCGGGATCCGCGAACGGTGCTGGCGGGAAACATGGGCGTCTCGGCACTGGCGCGCCTCCCGGAGATCGCACCCGAGACGCCGGTGGTGCTGGAGCTGTCGAGCTGGCAGCTGGAAGGGCTCGCCGAGCATCGTCTGGCCCCCCGGATCGCCGTCCTGACGATGATCGCCGAGGATCACCTCGATGCCTACGACGGATTCGACGACTACGCCGCGACGAAGCGATCGATCGGCCGGGTCCAGGCGCCAGGCGATCACCTTGTGCTGAACCGGGACGACCCCGAGACCTGGCGGGCCGCCGCTGAGACGGACGCGACGGTGGTCCCCTTTGGTCAGGAGGATCGCGGGGAGGACGGCGCGTGGATGAGCGGAAGATCGCTGCGCTGGCGCTGGCAGGGAGAAGACGCGAGCGTCGCTCTCCCGGAGACGCCCGCCCTGATCGGTCCGCACAACGCCGCCAATGCGGCGGCCGCGATGGCGGCGGCCCGGCTCCGAGGCGCACCGCACGAGGCGATCGTGGCGGGTCTCGCCACGTACCACGGGGTGAAGGACCGGATGGAACCGGTGGCCGAGATCGGCGGCGTTCGCTATATCAACGACACCAGCGCGACCGCACCGGTGGCGGCCGCTGCCGCCCTACGAAGCTTCGGGAGTCGTCCGGTTCACCTGCTCGCCGGTGGCGCCGACAAGCGGCTCGATCCCTCGCCGTTGATCGAGGCGGCTGTCACCAACACTGCCGCGATCTACTTGCTTGACGGTACCGCTACCCCGGCCATCGAGCGGGCGCTGCGGCGAGCGGGCTGCTCGCCGGTCGGCACCTTTGGCGGGATGACGGAAGCGGTCCGCGCCGCCGCCGCCCGCGCCACCGCCGGTGATGTCGTGCTGCTTTCTCCTGGTTGCGCCAGCTTCGGTCTCTTCCGCGACGAGTTCGATCGGGGCGAGCGGTTCCGGCAGGCGGTGCGGGAGATCGCGGCCGAGGCCACGTCGGGCACCGCGGTGGCCGCTTCGACAATGACCGCCGGTAGCGATCGATGATGACCGCTGCACCGTCGCCGCTTGATGCGGCGGCTCTCCCGCCGGTCCCCGCGCGCCTGCATTTCATCGGGATCGGCGGTATTGGCATGAGCGGTCTGGCGCGGATCCTCGCCGCCGAGGGTTATCGTATCTCTGGCTCTGATGTGGCCGGGTCGGAGCTCACCGAGCAGCTTGCCGCCGAAGGGATCGCCGTCACCATTGGCCATGACCGCACCGACGCCGTTGGCGCGGCAGATCTGATCGTGGTGACGGCGGCGATGCGCCCGGACAACCCCGAGATGACCGTTGCGCTGGCGGGGCAGACCCCGGTGATCAAGCGAGCCGCCCTCCTGGGATTCCTTGCGAATGCCCGACACCAGCTCGCGGTTGCAGGCTCCCACGGAAAATCAACGACAGCCGGGATGCTCGTCGCCGCTCTCCGATCCCTCGGTGCCGATCCGACCTACGCGATCGGCGCGGTGCTCGCGGCGACCGGCACCAACGCCGCGCCCGGCGCCGGTGACCTGATGGTCGTCGAGGCGGACGAGTACGATTACTCCTTTCTCCATCTCACGCCCGACATCGCGATCATCACCAATATCGACTACGACCATCCGGACCTGTTTCCGGACCAGGTGGCCTACGACCGTGCGTTCGCGCGCTTCACGACAAATGTTCGAGCGGATGGCGTCATCGTCGCCGCCATCGATGACTCGGGCTGCGCCCGCCTTCTTTCCTCCGGGGCGATCCCATCGTCCGTGACAATCGTGACGGTCGGGGAGACCGACGACGCGGAGTGGTGTCTGACGGGACGCGAAGGTGATTGGCGCGTTCGCCTTCCCGGCGGCGAGGAGCGGGCAATGCCCCTTGGCGTGCCCGGTCGCCATAACGCGCGCAACGCGACGGCCGCACTCGCGGCCCTCGCGGCGCTTGGCTACGATGCGGCGGCTGCCCTTGCGGCCGTTGGTGCCTTCACCGGGGTCGGACGGCGATTCGAGCTGAAGGGAGAGGTCGCGGGGGTCATGGTGATCGACGATTACGCCCACCACCCCAGGGAGTTGCGCGCCGCGCTGCTCGCGGCCCGTGAACGCTTTCCGGACCGCCGCCGCTGGGCGGTCTTTCAACCGCACACCTTTAGCCGGACAAAGGCGCTGCTCGACGACTTTGCCGGGTCGTTTAGCGACGCCGATCGGGTAATGATCCTCGATGTCTATGCGGCCCGGGAAACCGATGCGCTTGGCATCAGCGCCCGCGACCTGATCGCGAAGCTCCCCGCCCCGGGAGTCCTCGCCAGGGGCCCTGGCGACGCGGCGACTCGCCTGGCGACGCTGGTAGAGCCGGGTGATGTCGTCCTCACCCTTGGGGCTGGGGATGTCACCACCGTCGGTCCAAAGCTCCTCAATCTGCTCCGCCGCGACCGGGAGGGCGCGCCGAATAGACCGGAGTCGTCCCGGTGACGACAGCCACCATCCCCGATCGTCCCGGCCTCAAGGTGCTCCAGGATTCGCCGATGTCGCTCCATACGACGTGGCGAATCGGGGGACCGGCCGATCTGCTCGTCCGTGCGCCGACACCGGACGATCTGGTCGCGGCGGCGGCATGGGGGCGAGCGCAGCGCCTCCCGGTGACCGTGATCGGTGGTGGCAGCAATCTGCTCGTCGGCGATCGCGGGATTCGTGGTCTCGTCATCCTCGCTCGGACCCCGGGCGAGCGGGCCGAGCGCCTGGTGAGCGTCGAGGATCTCGGCGGGGCGGTACGGTTGCGGATTGGCACGCAGGCGCCGCTCTCCTGGACCGGGCGCTACGCCGCCGAGCACGGGTGGTCGGGGCTCGACTGGGGGGTTGGCCTGCCGGGAACGATCGGCGGCGCCACGGTCAACAACGCGGGCGCCCACGGGACGGAGCAGAAGGACCATCTGGAGTCAGTCGTCGTCCTTGACAACGACGGCGAGGTCGTCACGCGCCCCTGGATGTGGTTGCAACCCGCCTATCGTCACACCTCGATCAAGGCGGAGCCGCGGCCCCGATCCCATCATGTGCTCGAGGTCGTCTTTGTGCTGCCGAAAGGTGATCCTGGGGAGCTGGTCCAGCTGGCGGACGAGCACGCCGCCTTCCGCAAGCGGACGCAGCCGACCGGCGCCTGCGCGGGCTCGACCTTTGCCAATCCGCCGGATGACTTTGCCGGGCGGCTGTTGGAGGAGGCGGGAATGAAGGGGTTCCGGGTCGGCGCCGTTGCCTTCTCGGCCAAGCACAGCAACTGGATCGTCAATGATGGCGGCGCGACCGCCACGATGGTCCGGGAGTTGATCGCGACCGCCCAGGAGCGGGTGCGGGAGCGGTTCGGGATCGACCTGCGGCGAGAGGTCGAAGAGATCGGCGATTTCTAACGTGGTGGGAGGAAGCAACGGAATGCGGCAGCAAGGGTCAGGCAAGGTGCGGGTGGCGGTCCTGTTCGGTGGGCAGTCGGACGAACACGATGTCTCGCTGCGGTCGGCTGAAACGGTGATTGGCGCCCTCGATCCTGATCGATTCGAGGTCGTCCCGGTCGGTGTGACCCGCGATGGACGCTGGCTGACTGGTGGCGATCCCCTGCGGGCCCTGATGGCGGCTTCGCCGTTCTACGCCCTGGGGGATGGGATGCCCCGGGAGGCGGCGGAGCACGGGGCCGCGACATCACCGTCGTCGGCGCTCGCGGAGATTGGCAGCGCGATCGATGTCGTCTTTCCGGTGCTGCATGGACCGATGGGTGAAGATGGGACGGTCCAGGGCTTGCTGGAGCTGACCGGCCTTCCCTATGTCGGCTCCGGGGTGCTCGGCTCGGCCGTGGCGATGGACAAGGCGATGGCGAAGACGGTGCTCGCCGGTGCGGGTCTGCCCCAGGTGCCGTGGCGGCTGGTGCAACGCACCGAGTGGGAACGCGACCCGGCGACGGTGACTGCCTGGGTCGACGATGCACTCGGGTTCCCCTGCTTCGTGAAACCGGCAAACATGGGGTCGAGCGTCGGGGTGGCGAAGGCGCATTCGGTCGCCGAGTTCCCGGCGGCGATGGCCATGGCGTCCGCCTACGATCGTCGGATCATCATTGAGCGGGGCGTCGATGCCCGCGAGCTCGAGATGTCGGTCCTTGGCAACGACGAGCCGATGGCCTCGATAGCCGGCGAGGTCGTCGCCGGCAATGAGTTCTACGATTACAACGCGAAGTACGTCGACGATACATCGCAGATCGTCATCCCCGCCGACATCGATCGCGAGACGATGATCTCGATGCAGCGGCTTGCGATCGACGCCTTCCGGGCCCTCGATCTTGCCGGTCTGGCGCGGGTTGACTTCTTTCTTGAGCGGGGGACCGACCACCTCCTCGTTAACGAGGTCAATACGATCCCCGGCTTCACCTCGATCAGCATGTACCCCAAGCTCTGGGAGGCGTCCGGCATCCCGCTGGCGGAGCTCGTCGAGCGCCTGATCGGTCTCGCCCGCGAGCGCCGGGGGCAGCGGCAACGGTAAGGTCATCCTGTCCGGACAGGGCCGACGACGTTCGATTCCAGGAACCAGCGTGCTATACTCGGCCGTGACTGGCAGTCATGGAAACGTAGCGTTCGCGACCGTCGACTGGCCGCGACTGGAACGCGAGTCATACCGGTGGGGAGTGGTATGAGGAGCGTCGAGACGACCAGCCAGACGGCGTGTGCGGCGTGACGCTGGCCACCAGCTGTGGGAACCAGCACTGTCATTCTCCGCGAATCATGGTCAGATAGGTTCCAGCTGGTGTTCCCCGCAACGGCTGGATCTGACGGGGTGGGGTAGGGAAGCGATGGAGTCCCAGGGTAACGGTCCGCCGCGTCCAGCGCGGCGTCCCATGCAGAGCCCTCGGCCAGGGGGTATCCAGGCGTACGAACAGGCCGCCGTGCCCGCGAGCGTCGAGCCTGCCGCGCCGGTCGAACCGTCATCGGCCGCCAGTTCGGCAGCGCCGCCGGTCGCGGGGCGTCCGGACAGCTTGCGGTTGGGATGGGGTGACCTCGATCTTAACGCCAACCTCTTTGCCAGGATCAAGGTGGTCGGTGTTGGCGGCGCCGGTGGGAACGCGATCAACCGGATGCTCCTGTCGGGCGCCGACGGGATCGAGTTTGTCGCGGTCAACACCGATGCTCAGGCCCTCCTGACGAGCGAGGCGCCGATCTACGTCCGGATCGGCGACAAGCTGACCAAGGGACTCGGCGCGGGCGGCCGTCCCGAGATCGGTGAGCGAGCCGCTGAAGAAAGCTCCGATCAGCTGGCCGAGATTTTACGCGGCACCGATATGGTCTTCATCACCGCCGGGATGGGCGGTGGAACCGGCACCGGCGCCTCGCCGATCATCGCCAAGCTGGCGAAGGCCGCGGGAGCGCTGACCGTCGGCGTCGTCACCAAGCCGTTCGAGTTCGAAGGGACGCGTCGCCGTCGCGCCGCCGAGGAAGGAATCGCCCAGCTCCGCCAGACGGTCGATGCGCTGATCACCATCCCCAACCAGCGGCTCCTCGATATGGTCGACCCGAAAACGCCGATCACCGAGGCGTTCCGGATCGCCGATGATGTGCTCCGGCAGGGGATCGGCGGCATCTCTGACCTGATCACCAAGCCGGGCGTCATCAATCTCGACTTCGCCGATGTGAAGACCATCATGAAGGACGCCGGGTCGGCGCTGATGGCGATCGGTCACGGGGTTGGGGATTCGCGCTGTATCGATGCCGCCAAGGAAGCGATCGAGAGCCCGCTGCTTGAGATGAGTATCGAGGGGGCGACCGGTGTCCTCTACAACATCACCGGCGGTTCGAGCCTGACGCTGCTGGAGACCAGTGAAGCGGCGGAGATCATTCGCGCGGCCGTCGATGAGGACGCGGAGATCATCTACGGGACCTCGATTGACGAGTCGCTGGGTGATGCCGTCACGATCACCCTGATCGCGACGGGGTTCGACGATCGCGCCCCGGCTGACACCTCCTATCAGGTACGCCGTCCCGGGCGCGAGCGGGAGCTGCCGCGCGAACGAGATGTGCCCCGCGAACGCGAGCTGCCGCGCGAGCGGGAGATTGTGCGGGAGCGGGAGATGCCCCGCGAGCGGGAGCGCGAGCGCCCGGTCCGCTATGCCCAACCGCAACCGCAACCGCAACCGCAGTCCATGGCCCGCCAGTCGAGTAACGCGCCAGTCTTTCCCGCGGACGACTGGGCGGAGCAGTCATCGATTATCAAGTTTCTCCGCGATCGCTAGCCCGGCGCGGCTGACCGCCGCGGTGTGGACGGCCGCGCGTGCTCGCGGCTCGACGGTCGCCCTGGACCTTCAGCCCGGGCGATGACGGTCGACGCTGAACCCTGCGACCACTTTGGCGGGACGTGGCGCCCGGACGGCAATTGCGGCCCGAGCTCCCAGGCGTCGTCCCTGATGGCACGTGCCGCCATGCCAGGGCGAGGATGCCGGTCGTCTGGCGACCCGACCGCGGCGATTGATCACGACGAAGGATGCTAGCTGGTGCGATGTCCTTACTGCCATACAGGCGATTCCCGGGTCATCGACAGCCGCGAGATCACTGGTGGCGACTCGATCCGGCGCCGCCGGGAATGCGGCAACTGCGGCCGTCGGTTTACCACCTACGAGCGGGTTGAGGCGGTCGCCCTGACCGTCGTCAAGAAGGACGGACGACGACAGGAATTCGACCCGGCGAAGCTGCGCCAGAAGCTGCGCGTCGCCCTGACGAAGCGGCCGGTCGGCGAAGAGCAGATCGAAGCACTCGTGCTCCGCATCGAGGCCGAGCTGCTGGCCATGGGAACACCGGAGGTGCCGTCGAGCGCCATCGGCGAGTCGGTGTTGCGCGAGCTCAAGGCCCTCGATCAGGTCGCCTACATCCGGTTCGCCTCGGTCTACCGGCAATTTGGCGATCTCGCCGACCTCCGCCGTGAGATGGAAGACCTATCTGACGGCGACGATGAGGCGGCGCTCCCGAACGAGCCAATCCAGCCTGGTGCACCGGGTCGCCATGCCGGGGAGTAGACGACTCCCTCCATGGCAGTAGTCGCGCCGGCCGCGAGCCGCTTGCCGGGTCGCGGCCACGATCGCACGGTGCTCGTCGCCCTATTCGCGGTCTTCGGCGTCATGTTCGGGGTCTGGCAGGTGCTGCTGACGGACCTGAGCCGGGCCCTCGATCTCTCGCCAGGGGTGCTTGGCGCGTCGCTCTCGTCGGGCTTTATCGCCTCGTTGCCGACGATGGTCCTGGCCGGTCGCGGGGTCGACCGCTGGGGGCGCCGCCGGATGATCGCCGGGGCGGGTATCGTGATGGCTGGCGTCTGGCTGGGGTTCGCCGTCGTCGGCGGGGCCGCGTTTCTGGTCGTGCTGCTGCTGGTCTACTACTCCTCGACCGGCGTCTACGATGTCGGGATCAACGCCACGGCGATCGGTGTTGAGCAGCGCTCCGGCCGGCAGATCATGTCGCTGGCCCATGGGTCGTTTAGCGGCGGCGGGGCGCTCGGCGCGTTGAGCGCCGGTGGACTCGTTGCCGCGGGAGTCCCGTTTCGCTGGCTCTATGTTGGGGTGGCGACGCTGCTCGCGGGCGCGATGCTGCTGACCAGGATGCTCTCGCTTGATGAGCGGCCAGCGCCGGTGAAGGCGGGGTCGCGGCCCGTAAGCGATCGGTTCGGTCTGTTCCAGAGCCGACCGCTGCTGCTGTTGGCCGCACTGACCGCGCTCGGCTTCCTGTTCGAAGGGATCATGGAGACGTGGTCGCCGATTTACCTCCGCTCGTCGCTGTCGCTTGGGGTGCTGATCGGGGCCTCCGGCGTGGCGATCTTCCACCTGGCGATGATGGTTGGCCGTTTCGTCTCCTCGGTGGCGATCCACCGCTTCGGGCGGCGGCGGACCCTTGAGCTCGCCGGTGTCGTCTCGGCGGCCGGTCTCGTGGCGGCGCTGGCAACCGAGCAGACCGTGCCAATTCTGGGTGGCCTGCTCATCGTCGGGTTGTCGCTTGCCGCGGTGGCGCCGATCACCTTCTCGTTGGCGGGTGACGAGGCGGGCGACCGCCTCGGCGAGGCAAGCGCGGTGGTGACGACCATCGGCTATGGCGGCTTTCTGATCGGCCCGGCCATGGTCGGGGGATTGGCCGAGGCGACGGGGCTGCGCCTCGCCCTCGCGGTCGGCTGCCTGGTCGGTCTGCTGATTACCCTGCTGAGCCGCTATGTCCACGAGCGGCCGCGGCCTGTCTGAACCAGTCGAACTGGTCGCCCCGGCCGTGCCATCAATGGCTGGTCCATTGAGGGGAGGACGCGTGGGGCGGGCTCGATGCCGGCGAGTAGTCTGACGAGGGGGAGCCGGGTGCGAGTCACGCCGCACCGACCGCGGCGGTCCGACATCGTCAGGCTGCCAGCGGCGGCGGGGGCGCATGGCGGGCGGCGGATGCTCGGCCGCGTCGTGACGATTGCCGCCGCCACCTCTGGTCGGGGCGCACGGCTATTCCGGCTTCGGGACCGAACGAGGGATGTCCCTCCCATGGTCAACCACGGGAGGGACATCGCTGGTCGTTGGGGGATTCCGATCGACCTCGGCCCATTGAACGCTGGGCGCTGCCAAGACTCGCCGCTGCTCCAGGGACTCGTTCAAATCTACGACGGGCAGGGCTACGCAAGAAGGGGCTCGAGCCGCGAAAGGATCATCCGCTTCGGCATCGCGCCGTCGAGACGCTCGACCTGCTCACCGCCCTTGAAGACGATCATCGACGGAATGCTCATTACGCGGAACTTCGCCGCGTGCTGCTGGTGATCGTCGATGTTGACCTTCACCACCTTGAGCTGGTCCTGCTTCTCCTCGGCGATCTCAGCCAGGACCGGACCGATGCTCCGGCATGGGCCGCACCAGGGCGCCCAGAAATCGACCAAAACCAGTTTGTCCGCTTTCAGAACCTCTTCGTCAAAGGTCGAATCAGTGATCTCGATTGGCGTCGACACAGGTGCCTCCTTAGCCCTTAGCGAGGGCAGCAATACTTCCCAAATGATACCAGATACCAAGCGGGGCGATGGGTGCCGCGCGCCGGCACCGAAGCGCGGGTCGCGCCCGGACTGATCGGCCGTCGAACGCCAGGTTGGACGCGAGGAGAGCATTGCTATACTACGCTGCCGCCCGCATCGCAAGAGGCGCCAGGCGGTCGTCGTGCGACTGATACGCACCAGCGCTGGCCCAACCCGACGGGTCGCCTCCGCCAGCCGGTTGATTCCTCGACACGATGTGCGACCACCGGCTCGTCGCGCGGACGGGCGTGCCAGGGAGGATCGATGCGGATCGGGCTCGACGCGAGCTTCTTGCACCTTCCGCCATCGGGAACCGGCACCTATCTGACGGAACTCGTCGCTGCGCTCCGCGCCATGGACCACGCACCTGACCTCGTGCTCTTGGAGCCTCCGTGGTCGACGACTACGGCGGCTCCTGGGCGCGTCCCGCGGATGCGCTGGGATCTGGATGGCGTGACGCGGGCGGCACGACGGGACCAGCTCGATCTGCTCCATATTCCCCATTTCGGAGCGCCGGCGCGGCCCGGCATGCTGCTGATCGTGACGCTCCACGATGTGATCCCTTTTGTCCTTCCGGCCTACCGCGCGACCAGGGCTGCCCGGTTGCGGCTGGCGGTGATGCGGCGGACGGTGACCGCGGCGCGTCTGATCCTCACGCCGTCCCACTTTTCGGCCGGCGAGATCGAGCGGGTGCTCGGGATCGAGGTCGATCGCATCCGCGTCACCCCCGAGGCCGCATCAGCGGAGCACCGGCCAGCGCCAAACCCGGCCACCGCTCTCCCCGACATCCTCGCCGACCGTTATGGCATCCGGGGCCGGTACCTCTTCAACGTCGGTGGACTCGACATCCGAAAGAACCTACCGCTTCTGCTCGACGCATTCGCGCGGACGCTGCCGCACGCGACTGAACCCGTGCAACTCGTGATCGCGGGTGCCGCGCACACCGGCAATCCTCACGTCTTTCCGCCGCTTGGGCCCGTCATTGACCGCCTCGGACTCCGGGAGCATCTGGTGATGACGGGGTTCGTCTCGGCGGCCGACAAGCTGGCCCTGCATCAGGGAGCCTCGCTGTACGTCACGCCGTCGCTCTATGAGGGCTTTGGTCTGACGCCGCTGGAAGCGATGGCGTGCGGGGTGCCGGTGATCGCGGCGAACCGCACCAGCCTGCCCGAGGTCGTCGGTGACGCCGGGATGCTGGTAGAGCCGGAGTCAGGGGCGCTTGCCGCGGCGATGACCTGGCTGTTGAACGATCCGAGCCGCGCGGAGAATCTGGGACGCCGTGGTCTGGCGCGCGCCGCGACCTTTTCGTGGGCGGAGACGGCACGGCTGACCAACGACGCTTACCAAGAAGCGATCACCAATCCAGCGCCGGCTCGTTGAGCGGCTAGCCTCCATACGGGCCATCAGGCCGAGCCGGGCAGGCGCTCGGGGCGTCGTCCCTGGCCCACGGGTCCAGCTTGCCTGTCGGCCCTCTTCGCCTGATCGGTTGTGCCGCCAGGGGCGCACCCAGGCTACGGGATCGCAGTCGACGCCGCACCATTCGCCGAGAACGCGCAGCCGGCGTTGAGGAAGAGCTGCAATCGCACCTCGCCGTCAGCGCCGCTGTCAGCATACGAGATCGCCGGAATATCGGGTGCCTCGGGGAACTCGTCGCGCAACAGCTGAATCACCGCATCGGCGAGCTCGTTTCCCTCGCTGACATAATCAGCGCCTGAGCTGATCCCGACACCGACGACAAAACCAATCCGGCAGCCGCTCTGGCGATAAGGCTCGATCTGCTCGCGCAATCGATCGCGTGCCTCGGTGACAGCCTGATTGTCTCCACTCCGGACACCTGGGCCGTCGGTCTCAAGGGTAATCGCGACGAAGTCCGGACTGAGGGAGCTGCCCGCCGCTTCAGCGGCGAGGGCCGTGGCGGTCAACAGGCTGGCGGCCTGGTTGGTGCCCAGGGCGGCGATCGTCGCTTGAGATGCCACCACCTGTGCCTGGGCGGTGGCGAGCGCATTGGCCCCGCTGAGCGCGTTCTGGGTGGCCACGGCGGCCGCCTGGCCGATGGCGGCCGCCTGAGCCGCCGCGGTGGCCTGCGCGGCCTGGATCGCCTGGGCATTCACGGTCGCCTGCGCGGCGGCGGTGGCCCGCTCCCGTGTCAGCTGGTCGACGCTGGCCGCATTGCCCGCTTGCTCGGTGGCGAATGCCGCGATCGTCGCCTCGGCGGCGATAGCATCGGCGGTCGCCTGGGCGTCGGCGGTGGCGCGGGCGCCGTCGCTCAACGCCGCGCGCGTGGCCAGTGCCTCACTCGTGGCGGTGAGCTGCTGGCGATACAAGGCATCGGCGGTGGCGCGCGCCTCCGCGGTCTGGAGCAGCTGATCGGATGTCGCGACCTGAAGGCCGAGTGCGGCCGCGGTGGCGGCGGCGCTGCCCGCATCCGCTTGCGCTCCGGCGACCTGCGTCGCTAGCGCGGCTGAGGTCGCCTGAGACGTCGCCAGCAGGTTGGGGGTAGGCGGTGGCGTGGCCGTCGGCGCAGGGGAGCCGACGGTGTTCGCCGTGAAAAAGAGCATCGCCAGACCGAGCAGCAAGTCGGCGAAGAGCCACCCGCCGAGCACGATCATGCTCCGCTCGCTGTGGTGCCGGCGCCTCACGCCCGCACCTGAGGCGGCAGGACGGATCCCTGGCCGGCGCCGATGTCGTCAAGACGCAACACTGGCCCTGATCCGGTACGGCATGGTTGCACGGGGAGGCAGATCACGACTCGCCTTGCCGGTCGCGCCGCCAGGGAATGCGCTCACGGCGTTCCCCGCTCCCGGTTGCGCCGGTCGATGGCGTTCCACGGCCATCCAGGGCGTCGGCGATCAGGTCCGCCTGGGAGCTGAGCTCCGACCGGAGGGCCGCCGTGAAGGCATGCTGAAGAGCGTCGGGCGTCGGCGCGGCGGCGGTCGCTCGGCCGAGCAGCGTCGCCACATCGTCGAGCCGACCAAGCAGGGCGGTCACATCCTCGTTGACCTCCCGCTGTCGTTGCGCCGTGGCGATGCCGACCGCGCTGAGGTCGCGCGCCACCTGTGCCAAGCCGCCGGCAAGGTCGCCTTGCTCGGACAGGAGGTCGTTGAGGGCGCGAGCCTGAGTGCCACTCTGCGCCGCGATCCGGCTGAGATCGTCGCGAAGATCGGCGAGTCCAGTGACGACCTCCAGCAACTGCCTCGTGCTCTCCGCCACGCCGCCGGTGCCGGTGCGGAAGGCGTCGGCCAGACGCGCATTGGCCTCGTTGCCACTCGTCAGCGCCGCTTCGAGACGGCTCTGCCCCGTCGCCAGCGCCGCGGCGATCTCGGCGATCCCGTGCATCGCTTCGGTGGCGATCCGACCCGCCTGAGCTGCTGTTTCGGACCCCGTTACCGAACGGTCGGCCGCGTCGGCCAGCGCCGTCGCCGCGGTCGCGAGCTGCCGGGAGACCGCCTGATCGCTCTGGATGCTGCTACTGGTCAACCGCTCCAGACCCTGCACCGCGGACAGCAGGATTCGTCCCTGGTCGGAGGTGGTGCTGACCTCGGAGGTCAAATCCTCCAGGGCGGTCTGTAAGCCCTGGGAGACCTGACGCAGGTCGACCAGGAGACGATGCGTCTCTTCCGCCCCGGCGCGCATGCCGCTGGCAAAGACGCCAAAGTCGGAGAACTCCTTCTCCCGGCGTCCAGCCAGCTGATCGAGCCGGTCATGTTCCACGCGCAGGCGGTTCAGCAACTCCTGGCTGCTGTGATCGAACCGCTCCGCCAATCGCTCGACGCTGCGGACCAGCAGCGCCGGGCGGCTGCCGCGGTCCCCGGCCAGCGCGACCGTGGCGCCGGCGAGAATGTTGTCGAGGTCGCTTTGAAATGCGTTCGCGACGTCATCGATGGTGTCATCCCGCGCCTCGCGCCGGCCATGGGCGAAAAAGGTGAGCGCGATGATCGCCAGGATAATGACGGCGTCGATTAGGGCGACCATCGAGAAGGTCGGGGCGAACCCCGATGCTTCTCCCCCGAAGCCGCGCTGCCAGAGCAGCAGAAACGGATCGCGGACCATCTCGGGATTCTTGGCGATGTAGCGATCGTACGCCTTGGAGGCTTCCGCCAGCGCAAACCAGGTCAGCAGGATGGGGACGAGCACCAGCACGTTGCGAATGCGGTCCGCCTGCGCGATCGCACCGGTGGCGAAGCGGCCGGCATGGTGAGTTGCGTAGGTCACCGCCAGCCGCTCGGTGTTGAAGGCTCGCCGGAGGTCGACATCCCCCCACCGCTGGCGACCCTCCTCGGTTCCGACCGCTCCAGCCAGATCGCGCATGCGCTCGGCGCTGCGAGGATCAATCTCGCCGAGCAGCTCGGCCATGCCGTAGATCTCTTCAGTCAGCTCCCCCGGCCGGGACGACGACCGCGCATTCGCCCATGGCTGACGATCCGCCGTAACGGTGCTCAGCCGCATCGTGTCGCGAGGTGCTTTGCGACGGGGCTCGGGGGGGGCGCTGACGGCCACGGGTTGCTCGATCGCCGTTACTGGCTTCTGGGAACGTTGCACCGCACTCCTCCAACTGGCTGCTCCGGCGGGCCTTGTTCGATCCCGTGGCCACCCCGTTGCAGATTGGTTGGTCGGGGTTGAGCGTCGTCTACAATGGGGCGTTCAACCGCCGATGCTCGCCGCCACTCTACCATTCTCTGCTGTCCGTACACGAGGCGGCGGCTGATTGGGGAAGTGGCCGGAACGGGGAAATGATGCCGGATCTGACGGCTTTCGACGGTGCCATGCTTCGCCACGGGCGCTCGGTTCCCGCGGTTAATCGCCTCGGTGGCGGCGCGATCGCGATGGCCGGTCCCCAGCAACCGTGGCGGGTGACGGGTGACACATCCGCGGTCTACCAGCTGCGGCAACCAGGCGGCCGGCTGCTGGCGCTGCGCTGTCCGCTGGACGAACCGGAGCGGCTCGACCGGTGGTATGCCGAGCGGTATCGCGCGCTGGAGACAGATGCGCGCCTGACCGACCTGCGCGGGGTTGCTGGCTCGCCACTTGTCGGTGGCATTCGTTACGTTGCCGATGGATTGCTCCTTCCGGGCCCCGACTTCCGGTCGCTGCCCTATCCGGTCGTCGCCCTCGATTGGATCGTGGGGCCAACGCTCCGGGCCGCGGCCGAACGCGCCTCGACGGCCGGTGATCGGGCGGCATTGGAGGCGCTGGCGAACGCCTGGCCGCGGGCCATGGAGATCGCCAGACGCGGCCGCTTTTCTCACGGCGATCTTGCTCCGGGCAACGTGATGGTCCGCCCTGACGGCTCGCTCGCCTTCGTCGACTACGACACCTCCGCCTGGCCGGGATCGCCACCGCCACCGGCGACCTGGCCCCGACCGGCGTTCGCGCACCCCGGTGGCGAGATGAGCGTCGATCCAGACCACCGCGACGACTTCGCCGCTCTTATGATCTACGTGTCGCTTCGCTCCCTGGCCTTCCAGCCCCGGTTGTTTGCGGGCGGTCAGGGCCCCGATGCACCGCTCCTGGTTGACGAATGGGACCTGCGCGACCCGGACGCGTCCCCGCGATTCGCCCAGCTTGAGGAGGCAGCCGATCCCTCGGTGCGGTACCTGGCAGGTGTGCTCCGGCGTGCCTGCGAGGAGCCGGTCGAGCGCACCCCCTCCCTTGCCGATGTCCTCGATGGTGAGCGGGCGGCGATCGCCGCCGCCCGGACCGAGATGAGTCGTGCTCGCCGGGAGGAGCGGCGGGAGGTCGACGCCTCTGCCTGGCCGCCGGCGTCAGCTCGACGCGCCGATCCCCCGCCACTGGCCGCCGCACCTGAGCGGCGCGCCGATCCCCCGCCAGCCGCCGCGGCCCCGCCGCCCCGCCCCCCCGCTGCCGCGGCGACCCCGCGCCGGTCACCTGCCGCCCCGGCAGGAGGCCGCGGCCGACAGAACTTGCTGACCCGGCTCAACAGCCTGCTGATGAGCGGCGATGACGACGCGGCCTGGCATTTCTGGGAAGCGAGCGGGCTCGGCAATGACCCCGATGTGGCCGCCGAGCTCGGTGCCCGGATGGAGGAGCTCGGACGCCGTGGCCGGTTGCGCCCCGCCGGCGCTCGTGCCCGGTCGGCGGAGGCAGCGCGCCCGGTGGAAACGACTCCCCCGGGGTGGCAGGAGGAAGCGCCGGCTCCGTCGGCTCCACCGGTCGACGCCGCGCGGCAGCGACGTCAGCTCGTCGACCGGTTGGCCATCGCGCTTGATGCGCGCGACGTGACCACCGTCGAGCGGCTCTGGCCGGCATTGCGCGGGGAACCCGACGTGTCCCGCTTTGCGGTACGGGCCCAGGCGATCGTCGCCGAGCGCTTCGCCTCCCGGATTGCCACGACGATCGCTCGACATGATGATGCCGCCCTGCTGCAGGTCGTGGCCGAAGCCGAGACGGCGGGCTGCGTTCTCGACCTGGCGACGCGGCAGGCGGTCCGCATCACCCGGGAGCGGGAACAGACCGCTCAGGCGCTGACAGCGGCGCTGACTGTCGACGACCGGGCATCGCTCGCGAGTCTGACGGTGGCTGGCAAGCTGGACGGTCTGGCCCTCGACGCGCGGGCAGAACGGCAGGTTCGGCGGGCGCTCATCTGGCCCGCGTTCGAGCGCGCCCTCTCGGGCGACGACGATGACGCGATTCTCTCGGCCTATGACCCCGAGCTGCTTGGCGACACGGACGCGATGACCGACCTCCAACGCGGACGGGTTCATCTTGCCGCGGCGCGTCGCGAGTGGCTTGAGGCAGTCCGTGGCGCACTGCGCCAGCGTGATCTCCCGGCCTTGTGGGAGGTCTTGCAATCGGTGCCGTCCGGGGCGGATGCCCGGTTGACGCGGGTCGAGCGGAAGCGGATCGAGCGATTGGCAGCACGCGAAGAAGCGGTTGGGCGGCTGGCGGATGCGCTTCGCGGTGGACCGGACCGCGCCATCGTCGAGGCGCTGACGCGGGTCGAGCAGCTCGGCGCCGCCCTACCGGCTGGACTCGATTGGACGGCGATCCAGGGCGTCGTCGACCGGATCAGTCTGGCCGACGCCATCCGCGAGGCGACGCGGGCCGATCCACCCGACTATGTCCGCCTCGCCCAACTGGTCGCGTCGGCCCGGGCTGCTGGCATGGCGATCGGCCAGGCTGAGGACACCTCGGACGGCGGCGATACCAGCGGCTTGTCGCTGGACTTACGCCACCTTGAACGCGACATGCTGCGCGCCGCTCACGTGAGCCGGCTCCGGGAAGCGATCGCCAGTGGAAACGACACCGCGATCGCCACCGCCGCCGTCCCCGACCCCTACGGCGTGGTCGCGACCCTGACGGGCGACCAGCGCGACCGGGTCACGCGGGCGGTCGCGGCCCGGCGCGGTGGGCCCTAGCTCCTGGCGCCGCGCGCCCACGGGCCATTTTCAGCGGTCAACGCTGCACCAAGATCGCGACGAGGGCCGGTCGTCGAGATGGACGGTTGTTGGCGTCGCCCACGTCTGCCAACGCCGCCACTCGGGGACACGTGGAACCGCTTTGCCGTCAGCGTTGTAGTGATGGCAGTAGACGCCTGACTACCAGGCGTCGGGAAGCGGGGGGTGTGATGAGCAGGTGGGTCGTGGCATTGATTCTCTGCTGTTGGGTGGTCGCGCTAGTGGCCGCGGGGTCCATGCCGGGGCAGGCCGCCGCCGAGGGCCAGTCCGGTCCCGTACCCACTAGTGCCCCGCTCCCGAAGCCTCCGCAGCGGCCGTGCGCGGCAACCCTCCCGACGCGCGACGCTCCGCCCGGCATCCCCGAGCCCTCTGAGCCCGTTTACTACGGCCACGGCGAACTCTGGACCGCGCTTTGGCCCGAGGGGCGGGTCGTCTTCGAGCCGGGCGGACCAGGGTTCGTGATGGAGGACGGCGCACTTGGGATGAAGTGGCCGTGGATCCCCGTCGTCCCCGGCGACCTGACCGTCGAGGGGCGACGGTTGGACGCTCCGGCACCACCCGTGCGGGCCGAGATCGGTGAGGGCTTTGACAATCATGGGCGGTTTTTCCCGACCTACCTGATCTTCCCGACCACGGGATGCTGGGAGGTCACGGGGCGGGTTGGCCGGACCAGCCTGACATTCGTGACGCTGGTGGTGAAGGTGGGCGACGGGCCGGACTGGCGCCCGACGTCGCCCTAGCGCAGGCTTGAACCCCCCGGCTCCGGTGGAAAACGGAGAGATTGCAGAGACACATCAGACGCCGACATCGGCCGGGGCGGTCCAGCCATGGGTGGTGGCGCTCTGCTCGACGGCGTCGAGGACGGCCTGGCAGCGATACCCATCCTCGAAGGTTGGCGCGGGGCTTTCACCGCTCTTAATACCGTCGAGCAGGTCTTTGATGGCGTGAACGAAGGTGTGCTCGTAGCCGAGGATGTGTCCCGCTGGCCACCAGGCAGCGGCGTAGGGATGGTCGGCATCGGTCACATTGATCGTGCGGAATCCCTGGAGGCCAGGCGGGTCGTCAGTGAAGAAGACCTCCAGCTCGTTGAGCCGTTCGAGATTGAAGACGATCGTCCCGGTCTCGCCGTTGATCTCGAAGGCGTTGTAGTTACGCCGGCCCGGCGCCAGCCGTGTCGCCTCGAAGACGCCTGAGGCTCCCCCTGAGAACCGGGCGAGGAAGGTGGTGGCGTCGTCGACGGTGACGCGGCCCATCTCCGTTCCACCCGCCGCGGTCAGTCCCGCCCCGCCGCCGCTGGGCGTTTCGATCGGCCGCTCCTTGATGAATGTCTCGGTCGTACCGATCACCTCGGTGATCGGGCCGACCAGGAAATGCGCCAGATCGACGATATGGGCGCCAACGTCGCCAAGCGCGCCTGAGCCGGCGATCTCGCGCTGAAGTCGCCAGACGAGCGGAAATTCGGGATCGTTGATCCAGTCCTGCAGATAGACGGCGCGCCAGTGGCGAATCTTTCCGATCCGGCCGTCGTCGATGATCCGCTTCGCGAACTGAACCGCGGGCACCCGACGGTAGTTGAAGTTAACCATCGCCACGACGCCGGCCTTCCTGGCCGCGACCAGCATCTCCCGCGCCTCGTCGAGCGAGTTTGCCAGCGGCTTCTCGCAGAGGACGTGCTTGCCGGCGGCGAGGGCCGCCAGTACGACCTCGCGGTGGGTGTTGCCCGGCGTGGCGACATCGACCAGCCCGATGTCGTCGCGGGCGATCAGGGTCCGGTAGTCGGTCTCGTACCCTTCCCAGCCGAGCTTCTCGGCCGCCTCACGCACCCCCGCCTCATCGCGGCCGCAGATCGCACGCATCCGCGGCGATGGGTCGACATCGAAGAAATGACCGACCTGTCGGTAGGCATTGGAATGCGCCCGTCCCATGAACTTATAGCCAACTAACCCGACGCCAATCTCGGTCATCGCCCTGCCTCCCCGCTCCCGCGGACCGATCGTTCGCCGCCGCGCTCAGTCCATGGCACCCGTGGCTCTCAGCCGTCGATCACTCGACCTCAGGCCCACCAGACGGCACCTGGTTGCTCGGTGATCACCGACTCCTGAAGGAACCTGACCGCTTTGGTGAACCCCTCGTTCACGCTCATCAGCGAGTCCTCATGCTCGATCGAGAGCGCCCCGTCGTAGCCAGCCAGCCGCAGCTCGCTGATCAGCGAGCGCCAGAACTCCGGGCCGTGGCCATACCCGACGGTCCGGAAGATCCACGAGCGTTCCTTCTCGTTGGTGTAGAGCGTGGTATCGAGGACGCCGTTGCGGCGAATGTTGGGTTGGTCGAGCCAGGTGTCCTTCATGTGGACGTGGTAGATGGCATCACCCAGCTCCCGAGCGCAGACGAGCGGGTCCATCCCCTGCCAGAAGAGGTGGGAAGGATCGAAGTTAACGCCGATCGCCTCGCCCCCCGCCTCACGGAGGCGCCAGAACGAGTCTGTGTGATAGGCCACGAAACCGGGATGCAGCTCGATCGCCACCCGCACCCCGTGATCCTTCGCGAACGCCCCGGCGTCGCGCCAGTAGGGAACGACCCGCTCCGTCCATTGCCACTCCAGCGTCTTCAGGAAATCGGGTGGCCAGGGGCAGGTCACCCAGTTCGGCCGCTGCGAGCCTTCCGAGTCTCCGGGACAACCGGAGAAGGTGATCACGGTGCCGACGCCGAGCGCTTTGGCGAGCCTGACTGTATCGCGAAAGACGGCGTCGTCCGCCTTTGCGGCGACCGTGTCGGGGTGGAGCGGGTTGCCATGGCAGGAGAGCGCACTGATCTCGAGACCGCGGCTACTGATCGCCTCCTGGAATGCGCGTCGCGCTCCCTCGTCGGCGAGGAGTTTCGCTGGGTCGCAATGGGCGTTGCCGGGAAAGCCGCCAGTGCCGATCTCGACCGCCTTGCAGCCCGCCTCCTTGATGTAGTCGAGCGCTTCCTCGAATGGGCGCTGGGCAAAGAGCACCGTAAAGACGCCGATCTTCATGCCGCCTCCTGTGCGTGTCGTCCCGGCCGTCATCCGTGCCGGCCCTCGCGGTCAATCACCCCTGGGCGGGGCATCATACCGCCGCGCCCATCGCCGGAAAAGACTGATGGCTTCCGGTCGCGCACTCGCGCCTGCTAGGGCGTGTTTGCAAATGACTTCGAGTCGGCACTGGGCGCTTGATTCCGGTGGAAACCGAGGACGTGCGAACGCCCACGAGGGGTCCGCAAAACCTCCGACAGAAACAGCCGGCCCCAACAAGCCGGATTTGCAGACACGCCCTAGACCACCGGTGTCAACGATGGCTCGACGCACGAGACGAGCCGACCGCTCTCGACCGAGCGCACGCAGCCGAGCACGATCGCCAGGCTGCGGATATTGTCGCGGGCGTCCGTTTCTGGCGGGGCGCCGGTGACGATGGCGTCGAGCCAGGCGCGCAACGTGCCGGTCTGATCGGGAAACGCCACCGGTTCGAGAGGAAGCACGCGCTCCGGTTCTCCCCACGCCTGGAGAGTGATGGTCTCCTCGGGCGCCTCAGATGTGCCGCCGCTCCAGACGAGCCGGCCGCGCGCTCCGAGCAGCTCCCAGTGGCCGTTCCACGAGGTCTCCTCACCAAATGGCGCCCAGTTCCCGTCGTAGAGCACCGGTGTACCGTCCTCAAGGGTCAGCGTGGCGATGGCGGCTGGCTCATGGCGATAAGGACTATCGGGAACCCGCCAGGAGCGGGCGTAGGTGGTCGACACTTCCTGGCCCGTCACCGCCCGCAGCAGGTCAAAATGGTGAATCGACATATCGGTCAGCAGCGGGTGGGGCAGCTCGCAGCGAAAGTCGCCGGTGCCGAACAGTTCTCGGCTGTCCTTGCGAAAGGTGATTCGGACCGATTGAAGGGCGCCAAGCTGCCCAGACGCGACCAGGTGCTGAACGGTCCGCACCGACCGCCGAAAGCGGTAGTTCTGGCTGACCATCAGTACCCGTTCGGCCCGGTCAGCGGCCTCGACCATCGACCGGGCATCCTCAAGATTCGTGGCCAGCGGCTTTTCGACCAGGACATGAGCCCCACCCACCAGCGCGGCGATGCTGACCTCGGGATGGGAGGGGGGCGGGGTGGTCACCACCATGCCATTGATGCCCCCAAGCGCCAGCGCCTCGCCGACCGTCGGGACGCACGCCTCGGGACTAAGACCGAGCTCGCTCATCGCCCACTCGCGGGCCCTGGCCGAGGGGTCGGCGATGCCGACCAGCGTCACCTCGGGCGTCCTCATCAACTGCCGCGCCCATTCCTTCCCGAAACCGCCAACACCCGCCTGCACGATCCGCACGAAGCACTCCTTCCGATGGTGACGGGCGATGACTTCGACATCAAGGACCGGCTGGCATGGTCCGGTGAATCGCGCCGATCGCCACCGGCCAGATACCCAGTGGGAACGCTGACCAGTACCAGTTTGGTACAGTAGCATGACCTGGTGCTGGCCGAGATTGGGGTACATGCTCACCCATGAGTACGACATTCGCCGAGACTGAAGCGAACCTCGCAGTGCCGCCGGCGGCGGGGTCGGGCTCGCCTCGTGCGGCGCGGGACGGGGGCGACCTTGCCACATCGGGGACCCCGATCTCCCGGTTGACCCGTATCGCCGGGCGGTACGAGGTCGATCTCGATGCGCCGCTCGGCGGTGGTGGCATGGCCCATGTCTATCACGGTCGGGACCTGCGGACCCGTCGTGATGTTGCGGTCAAGACGCTCGATCCGGCGTACGCCGGGGACGCCGAGGTCCGCGCCCGCTTCCGGCGAGAAGCGCGCCTGATGGCTTTCCTGGGACACCCCAATGTCATCCGGGTCTACGACTTTGTCGAGGACCTCGGCTCCTCCTGGGTGGTGCTGGAGTTTGTCGACGGTCCCAGCGTGCAGGAGGTGATGGCCGAGCGCGGTCCCTTCTCCCTGAATGAGATCGCGGCCGTGCTCGATCAGACGGCAGCCGCGCTTGCCCACCTGCATGCCCGGTCGCTCGTGCATCTGGCGGTAAGCCCCCAGAACCTCCTGACAACCAGCGACGGCCGGATCAAGCTGATCGATTTCGGCCTCGCCCAGCGAGCCGGTGAGATGCAGACCGCCAGCGACGGCGAGGAGTCGGGGAACGTCGCTTACCGCTCGCCGGAGCAGGTGTCCGGGGAGCCGGTCGGGGCGGCAACCGATGTCTACGCGCTGGGATGCATGGTCTACGAGATGCTGACCGGTCGCCCGCCCTTTCCTGAATCTGAGGGGACTGGCCCGGGCGACGTGGCACGCGCGCATCTCAATCAGTCGCCGCGGCCGCCATCGGTCGCCCGGCCGGACCTCCGGTTCCCTGAATGGGTCGATAGAGTCGTTCTCTGGGCGCTGGAGAAGGATCCGCAACGTCGCTATGGGGACGCGAACGCCTTCGCGCGCCTTTTCCGCTCGGGGGAAGAAGGTGAGACGGCCGGAGGGATCGTGGCGTCGGTTCCGCGCGTCATTGTTGGCGCCCCGGACCGATCCGTGGTTCCGGTTCGGCCCCGGGTGCCCGAGATGCACGGTCAGGGGACCGCGTCCGGGTTGCCGGCTCGGACCGGCGCCAGTCTCTATCGTGGGGGCGGGCGCCTGGCGCGGCACCTGGCCCGGCGACGCGGGTCGCTGTGGCGGATGACCATCGCGATCGGCATCGCCAACGTCGCGCTGGCGCTGCTCCTCTTCGCCACGCAGGGCCGTGTGCCCGGTTTTTTCGACCCGGCTCCGACGCTGCACACCGGGGATCGGGCGACAGTCGTTGCCCCGGCAGCCCTCGTCGATGCCCCGGGTGGCGCCGAAGTAGCGGCCGGCGACGAGATGGCAGGGAGACGGGTCGTCATCACGGGGGCAGGCGTCTCCGCCGGGGACCTGATCTGGTGGCCCGTCTCGTTCGTCACCGGCGGTCAGACGATTGACGGCTACGTCGCGGCCTCGGACCTGGAGGGTGGCGAGCGGGAGACGGGTCTCGATCGTCTGCGGGCCGCCCTCAACCTGGACTAGGACAACCGCCGTTGAACACGAGTGCACGCTGGCGGCGGTTCAATGACCCCACGGGCGATCAGTGAGCGAACTGGGCGCTGAGACCCCCGTCGATCATCAGCGGCGCGCCGTTGATGAAGGCGGCTTCGTCGGAGGCAACGAAGGCGATCAGGTTGGCGATATCAGCGGGGGTGCCGATCCGGCCGAGGGGATGCACCGCCCGCACCCGCGCCTCGGCCGCGATGGGATCCGATTGCTGGTCAAACCACTCCTGGACCAGCTGGGTGCGGGTCCAGCCGGGACAGATCGCGTTGACACGGATATTGTCCTTGCCGAGGTCGAGCGCGAGACTCCTGGTCATGCCGACGACCCCCGCCTTGGCGGCCGCGTATGGAAACATCCCGTCGATCGTCATAAAGGCGTGGATCGAGGCGATGTTGACGATCGCGCCGCCTCCAGCACGTCGCATCGCCGGAATGGCATACCTGGTACAGAGCCAGGCACCCTTGAGATCGATCGCAAAGACCCCGTCCCACTCCTGAGCAGTCATCGTGGCGGCGTCGAAGTAGGCGTTGACCCCGGCGTTGTTGACAAGGATGTCGAGCTGGCCGAACCGACCGAGCGTGCTGCTCGTTGCGGCCTCGATCTGCGTCTCGTCGGTGATGTCGCAGCGGACGAAGAGCGGCGTCCGGTCACCTCCAGCGAGCTGCTTCGCCAGATCCTGCCCCCTGGGCTCGTCGATGTCGAAGATCGCGACCTGAGCCCCCTCAGCGTGAAACTTCTCGACCGTCGCCCGGCCGATCCCCTGTGCGCCGCCAGTGACGATCGCAACTTTGCCCGATAGCCTCATCTCGCCACCTCATCCTACCCGGAGGTTCACGCTCGCCGCGCGGGCCAGCGCCATGTGGGAGCGCCATATGCCCGGGATTGGATCGTAGAGAGGAGACGACGCCCCTGTCAACGGTTCAACGTGCGGACTCGACCAACCTGGCGTGATCGCGCGGAGGACCAGTGGGCCCCAGCGCGGTTTCCGGGCGGGGACGTCACCTGATGACGGCTCGCTGGCCGTCGTGCGCTTTCGGGACCTGATGCGCTCGGCTCCGATCCGCCGCTCGTGAGAGACGCCGGTCGGGACACGCGGGGAGAACTATCGTGCCAGGAACGATGAAGGCCGTCCAGGCTCATGCCTGGGGTGGTCCGGAGGTGGTGCGATACGAAGATGCGCCACGGCCCGACGCCGCCGCCGGTGAGGTGCTGATCGAGGTCCGGGGTGCGGGGGTGGACCCCGTCGATTGGAAGACTCGGCAGGGGGTGGCCACCCCGAGCACGCTGACCCCGCCATTCCCGGTCCTCCTTGGTTGGGATGTCTCGGGGTCGTCGAGGAGGTTGGATCGGGCGTCGCCCGTTTCGCCCGGGGTGATGATGTCTTCGGGCTGGTGCCGTTCCCGGCGATCGGCGCCGCCCATGCGGAATACCTCACGGCCCTCGTGACCAACATCACCGCCAGGCCGGTCACGATCGATTGTCTCGTCGCCGCCGGCGTCCCATTGGCCGAGTTAGCCAGCTGGCAGGCGCTGATCGAGATTGCCGGGGTGCGGCGGGGCAGCGAGTGCTCATCCACCGGGCCGCCGGAGGCGTGGGGCATATCGCGGTGCGGCTGGCGATGTGGAAGGGCACGACGCTGATCGGGACGGCGTCGGCGGCGAACGCCGATCACGTCCGAGATCTGGGCGTCGACGAGATGATCGACGATCAGACGACCCGCTTCGATGAGGTGGTGGGAGTGGTCGATGTTGTCTTCGACACCGTCGGCGGGGAGACCCGCGAGCGGTGCTGGGACGTCCTCAGGCGTGGCGGACACCTCGTCTCGATCCTCGGGCAACCCGCGGCCGATAGTGCGCATGGCCGCGAGGTGCGGCCGAGCGGCGTCCTGGTTCGACCCGGTGCCGGCCGGCTGGCGGAGATCGCCCGTCTGATCGACGACGGTCACCTCCGGGTCACCGGTGAGACCGTTCTCCCCCTGCGTCGGGCGGCGAGGGCGCATGAGCTGAGTGAGACGGGTCACACCCGCGACAACATCGTCCTCCAGCCCGATCCTGCCGACCCGGCGGCTTCGCCGCGATGACCGTCCGGTTGGACTCATCTCCAAACCGTTTTCACACTTAGTGTCACATTGACAATTACTCGAACCGCTCCTATCATTACCCTGTTTTGAGAAGGTCAACGACGCACCAGAGGGTGGTGGTCGGACCTTCTACGACACACCCCGCGCGGGACGGACGACGTAGATTCGTCCCGGTGCGTTGGGATGGGAGGCTGGAGCCTCAGATGGTCACAACGATGACTCCGTCAGCCGTCGATACGCGCCGAGAGACGCCAACGTCGACCTGGCTGATCAACCCGCAGTTGGAGCCCGCGGCGTGTGTCCCCGAAGAAGGGGTTGGCGCCTACGACCGGCTTCGCGACTACGGCGTGACGCCTCTCCGGCAGGAGCGCATTCCCCGCGCCTATTTCAAAATGGACGCCGCCGAGCGAGATGCCCGCATCTGGGCCCTCCGCCGCCAGCTCGGGGAGCGGCTGGTGATCCTCGGTCACCACTACCAGCGGGACGAGGTGATCCAGTTCGCCGATTTCCGGGGCGATTCCTTCAAGCTTTCCCAGCAAGCGGCGACCCAGCACGAGGCCGAGCTGATTCTTTTCTGCGGCGTGCATTTCATGGCCGAGAGTGCCGACATCCTATCGGGCCCGGATCAGCGGGTGATCTTGCCGAATCTCGAAGCGGGCTGCTCGATGGCGGATATGGCGAAGGCGGAGGATGTCGAGGCCGCCTGGGCGGCTCTGGCCGAGCTTGGGGTTGGTGGCGTGGTGCCGATCACCTACATGAACTCGGCGGCGGCCCTCAAAGCCTTCTGCGGTCGCCATGGGGGCATCGTCTGTACCTCATCGAACGCCGGCCGCGTCTTCGATTGGGCGTTTGAGCAGGGCGACAAACTCTTCTTCTTCCCCGACGAGCACCTGGGACGCAACACCGGCGTCAAAAAGGGTATCCCGGCCGAGCAGATGGTCGTCTGGGACCCGTTCCTGCCGCTCGGCGGCAACTCGCCGGAGCAGCTGCGGGCGGCGAAGGTGATTCTGTGGAAGGGGTACTGCTCGGTCCATGCCCGCTTCAGCGTGGAGCAGATCGAGCGAGCGCGGGCCGATGATCCGGCGGTCCATGTGATCGTTCACCCGGAGTGCCGGCTCGAGGTCGTCCAGGCGGCCGATAGCGACGGCTCGACCGAGTTCATCATCGACACGATCCGCGACGCCCCGGCGGGAACGAGCTGGGCGGTTGGGACGGAGATCAACCTGGTCAATCGGCTCGCGACCGAGTGCCTGGACAAGCGGATCGTCTGTCTCGACCCCGTTATCTGTCCCTGCTCGACGATGTATCGGGTTCACCCCGCCTACCTGCTCTGGACGCTGGAGCATCTGGAGGAAGGGCGGGTGGTCAACCGGATCACCGTCGACCCCGAGACCGCACGCGACGCCCTGGTGGCCCTCGACCGGATGCTGGCCGTTCCGTAGCGCGTGCGACGGACCCTGTGCGATCGTCCCTATCTTGACAGCGGACCACCATCATGCGCGATTCTACGTTGCCCGGCGATAGACACAGGCGATGTCATCTGGTTTCGAGGCTTCGCTCGTTGCAGCGTGTCGCCTGATCTCGTCACCCCACTGATGTGGGAGGTGCCGCGGCGCAGTTGGGGCCTAGGGCGGACAGGAGCCGTGGCGTCCTAACGGCGACCGGGTAGTCGGCCATCCGGGCACGGCAAGCAACGCCCCTACTACAGACGTGGGTGGTCCGATCCTGGGCGTGCGCGAACCGTGCCACCCAGCACACCGGGCGCCCAGACGTTACCCCATCGCGGCGGGCCGATCGGGTCGAATGAGGGGGTAGCGGCACCGCCTCGGTGCGGTGGCTGAACGTGTCGTCATGCCACAGCCCCTCCCCGTAGGGGCGCTGCTTGTTGCGCCCGGGTCACCGACCGCCTTATCGGCGCGAGATCGTCGCCGGCGATTGACCGGCTGCACCCCCCGTGTCGCTGGGTGGGAAGTGATTGCGCCAAACATCGGGCGGAACGGCGCGCCAGGCGAGCCAGAGGAGGAGTGCCGCAATCGCAACATCGTCGAGCTGGCCGAGGACGGGGATGAAATCGGGGATCAGGTCGATCGGGTTGACGAGGTAGATGGCGAGCGCGGTCAGGAGCCACCGTGCCCGGCGCGGCGTCCGAGGGTCGGCGGCGAGGCGACGCAGGCGGCCCGGCAGCTCGACGACCCGCGTGCCCTGCTGCCGGAGAAACGTGGTCGCCCCGCGAAGACCGCGGTTTCCACCCTTCCCTCGGACCCAGAGCAAGCGCCAAACGATCGCGAGCAGTCCCAGCAGCACCACTCCGACCAGGGTGAGGTCCCGAATGCTCACGTGCCCTCCACCCTCTCACCCCGCTGATGGGCGGACGGCTGCCCTCCATGGCTCGGCCATCCGCCGTGGCGGAACCGCTACTAACGCGGTCTCTGCTGGACGCGGTATAACCATACCCGGTTGCGGCTACGGCCGCGCGACTGGGGCTCCGCATCCTGGGTGACGCCGGCAATCGGCCGGTCTCTTCGCTGGCCAGGGAGGTGCGCGAACGTCGGGATGGGACAATAACGAGGCGGGCTGGCCAGCGTGGCATGCGTGACAGCTGATGGAATGATCGGAGGCACAGGGTTGGAGCATGGAGTGATAGCGGCTGATTTCGAGCTCTACGGCGCGGGAGGAGTACGCACACGGCTCAGCGATCTGCGGCCGGCGAAGCGCGCGTTGTTGATCTTTTACCCGAAGGACATGACCTCCGGCTGAACCGATCAGCTCTCCGCCGTGAGCGGAGCGATCGATCAGTTTCGCGCGGTCGACACCGAACCCTTCGGGGTGAACCCGGGCGACGCCGCCAGTCACCAGGCCTTCATTGATGCGCTGACCCTGCCGTTCGACCTGCTGGTCGATGAAGGCAGCCGGGTGGCGCAGTGCTACGGCGCCCTCAGGCCCGACGGCTCCGGAATCGCTCGCACGGTCGTCGTCGTGGGCAAAGATGGCACGGTCATCTACCGGCAGACGGGTGCCCCGCCACCGGCCGAGATTCTCGCCGCGATCCGCGCCGCCGGAGACGAGGAGCGCGGCGATCGACCGACGGAGTCGGGGCGCGAGGTCGGAGGGGGTTAGGAGACGTCACCTGGCTTGGCAGCGGTTGACCGCGTTGATCCGGCGGCGGGATCGATCGCCGGTGCCTCCACGCTGTCGAGCCAGTAGGGGCGAAGGCCGAAGGAGGCGTAGATTGCCTCCTCCTCGCGCCTGCTGAACGGGGTATCGAGGGCATACGCTGGCGCGCGGTGGAGTGCTTCCTGGCTGACCTGGAGGCGCAGCGGCACCGACGACGGATCGAGATCGTCAGCGGGGACCGCCACATAATGCCGTCCGATGCCGAGCACGCCACCGTAGGCGACGACGATGTAGCGGAGCATCGGGGAGACGCCGGTTGTCTGGTCGATGAGGACCTCCTCGACCTGCCCGCTCGCCACGCCGTGCCGGTCGACGACCATGCGCTCGCAGAGCTGATGCTGACCCGCTCCTGAGCTCTCGTCGCACCCACGGACCAGGGGCGCGACGACATCCCTGACGACGACATCGCCACTGATCAACTCCTCGGGTGACGCCGCGAGCAGCGCTTCTGCTTGAGCCAGAAAGCTTGCCTCGGTCTCGGCGATGCCGATATAGACGGCGTCGTGATCGGCGAAGATACTTCGCGCCTCCTGGAAGGTAGTTGCACTGGCCGCGGTGACTGCCACCAGGGCCGCTCCGGCGGCCAGCCGGTGCTCGAGATAGGTCGCTTCCTCGGGCTGGTAGCCAAACTCCTCGAAGGTCCGGATCAGCCCGCCGCTACTGAGATCGGTGGTCGCCATCGTCGTGGCAACGTAGGTCGCCTCATCGGGGGACGGTGCCTGATCCCGGGCTCGCTCGTCATCGCCAGGTCGCATACCCGCGAGGGCTGCCCCGATCGGCCCGGCCACCAGGAATGTGCCGCGTTCGGGGACGATCAGCGACGCCAGACCCTGGAGCCAGCCACCGACGGCGTCGAGCGCGCTGGCCACCACCGACCGGGCGACCGCGCCGTGGCGGTCCGCCGTCTCCTCACGCTCTGCCAGGGTATCGCGCACCAGGAGAGAGATGCGATCCGGGGGATAGTCGGCTTTGCGAAGCGCGACCAATGCCTGCTCGGCATCGATCGTATCTTCAAACATGCCCAAGACCGTCTGGCGGGTTTCCTGGCCGGGCGTCGGCTCCGGCTGAGCGGGAGGGGCAGCGGACATGAATCGTCTCCTGTCGTCGATGATTGAGGTCAAGTGCGAGGACCGGCACCCGTGAACGTGGTCGATCGCCTATGAGCTGGGCTGGGTTTCGGGCGACTCCCGCTCGGGGCGTCCGGTGGCGGCGCCAGCCCGGTCGACAGAGCTGCCAGTGCTGCCTTCCAGACCATACGCCGTGCCACCGGTATGGGGGATCAGTTGAGGTCGACCCGTCAGCGTGGCGGCGACGTTCGCCCCAGTGATGCCGGTGTCGACCGCTTCGGCCCGGTTGCGAAGGAGATCCTGGACCATCACCTGGACCGCGGCCGCAACGGGAATGGCGAGCACCGCGCCGATTGGTCCCATCAGTGTCCCGCCGATCAGCACCGCCAGGACGACTGAGAGCGGGGTCAGACCGACGGCATTCCGCATCACCCGGGGCACGAGCACCGACCCTTCGAGTTGCTGTAAGACAAGCACGAAACCAGCGACAATCAGCGCCTTTTCCCAGGAGACTGTCAGTGCCACGAGCGCCGCGGTAGCGCCACCGAGCACCGGACCAATGAAGGGAATCAGCTCGGTGAGACCCGCCCAGATGCCGAGCAGAAACCAGAATGGCAAGCCGAGCACGAAATAGGTAAGGGTCGACAGGACGCCGATGATCAGCATCAGCAGCAGCTGTCCGCGAGCCCAGCCGCCGAGCTTGCCCTCGATCTCGTCCCAGAGCCCATGGGCACGGTCCCGCTTGTCAATCGGAAAGAGCCCCAGCACGACGCGTTTGATCAACGCTTTCTCGGTCATCCAGTAGAAGGCGACGATCAGGACCGAGACGATGGTGAGGATGAACCCAAAGACCGAGGTGACCAATCCAATCGCCTGGTTCGCCTTGATCGGCGGGTTTGACTGGAGGTCGGTATACAGTTTATTGGCGCGGTCGATCGTTCGGATGCCGACGGTGCTGACGAACCGGTTGCTACTCACGGCGGCCTGCGTCTTAAAGGTCGCGAGATAGTCCGGAATCTGGTTGTAGAGCTCGGTCGACTGGGTGATGATCTGGGGGACGATCAGGTACAGCCCGACCGCCAGGACGGCGATGATCGCTGCATAGATCGCCAGGATGGATTGACCGCGGCTAAAGCCGCGGCGCCGGAGCCGGAAGATCAGCGGCTCGATGGCGGCGGCCAGCAGAATGCCAACAATCAAGAGCAGCACAATGGAACGAATCTGGATGACGAGCCAGACCATGCCGATGACGAAGAGCACCGCGAGCGTGTTCACCATGACGCGGATCGGTGTCATGCCAGCATAGACCTGAACTGGCCCGCGAGCAGGCTCGGGCGTCGTCACCGATGCGCTCGACGCGCGAAGTCGGGACCGCGCCTGAGATCCCTGACACACGATGAGCGCAAAGACGACGGGATCACGCTGCTCTTCTCCCGATCTGAACCGGTCGCGGGCCAGTCGCGTCACTGCCCCGGATCATGTGGCGGGCGTGGTCGCACTGCTCCACCGCGCCCGAAGTGTCGCATGTGACGTGCCCACTCGCCTCGACGGAGTCGAGGAGCGACACTCCAGCATCAGCCGGCCCACTATCCGACCCCTCGTCACGGGCCCGGTGCGGGTCGATCATTGTCCGCTGAGCCGTTCCAGGGGCAGGAGCCGGACGGGCGGCCGCGCGGTCATGGGGTCGATGCCGGATCGAGGGATCGCGCCCCGGTGGTGGAGCAGGGCCGCGATCGGACCGGTACAGAAGCAGCCCTGGCAGACGCCCATTCCAGCGCGCGTCCTCCGCTTGACGTCGTTGATGCTCCGCGCCCCCGCCTCGATCGCATCGAGGATCACCGCGGTCGAGACCTCCTCGCAGCGGCAA
>JAABUS010002410.1_pt1 | contig 35534 bp, 35 predicted proteins | sample 5560161 | NCBI WGS metagenome assembly JAABUS01 (sample SAMN10711885, study PRJNA513376) | rock metagenome | isolation source: Antarctica rocks | place: Antarctica: Victoria Land, Trio Nunatak nord | collected 2016-01-04 | reverse complement strand
CGACCATTGAGTCGTCCCCTTAGTGTGGATTCGCTAAGGCCATGCTGACGAGCAATCTTTCGGATTGAGAGCTTCTTTTCATTGTTTTGACAAGCGGTAACAGCCAGGTTCAAGCGTTCCTGTTTACTGACTTCTTTAGGGGAGTTCATAATGATGTAGATGATGTGTAGGAGTGATGGAGGAGGTAATGGTCGAATAAAAAGAAAAATAAAAGTTGGCGCTAGCCTAATCAGTACTAGCGTGCGCGACTGAGCCGTTTGCGCGACTGAGCCGTGAACACGAGTACTTGAATAGACTACGCTGGAGACGAAAATGGCCGAGTGAATATTAGATGCGTCCGACACAAACTGTTGGAACACGAGGTCACATGGGGGCATTTGGTATTGACCCTGTATAGACCAAGATTGCTATAGCTCCTATTCAAAATCTCCATCAATCAGAGTCTTGGTCTATAACAGTAGAAGCTATTCCCTTTACTGTCCACTAGCCATATTGGGACTAGTGCAGCTCAATGTAGAAAACCCGAAAACCCAGGATAACTGCTCCGTAGTGAAACATACCTTTCATGCAGTAGCAGATTTACACTTCATCAGAAATAGGCTTTCTCGGTGCTCTGAGCCATGAGACTTCTATTCTGTTGGAAACCAGGGTTATGGCAATCTCCGCCTCGGTAGGGCTGGGGACGCTAGTAGAGTCTTCACCTTCGTTCCCCTAGATAGTTATTTATTCAGCCACAACCAATATATCAAATACTTCATATGACCTCCAGTTTCAAGATGTTCAGCTTCAAACTGTTGGAAATAAGGGAGTTGGTAACCTCCGCCTCGTAGGGCTGGTAAGGCTGGGCCCGCTAGTAGAGTTCGGAGTGACAGTAAAGTCGGACTCAGACCCTCCGGAGAGGTGCAGGTCTGAGATTCTGAGGCAACGCTTCTGCTACCAATGCACAGATATTGTAAAGAATAGCACAATATGGTACTCTTTATCCGCCTTACTCAATTCATTTCCTAAATACTACTTATAATGACTGTAGCGCACGTTGAGGGCGTGGTCCCCTATGTAGAGGGAAGGGATATAATGCGAAGTTTTACCAAGATTGCATTCTATTATGACGTGTTCGGCTTCTCTTTTTGAAATGTTTAAGTTCTTTCTTGAGTTTTGCTTCTGCTAGCTTGAGAGCCGCAACTTCACTGACGTTGGCCTCGAATTCTTGGAGAAGACTACAAATTCCGTGCGGCCCCACTTGGTCGTCCAAATGGCCAAGACTGGAAACAATCTCTGCTAATCGCAAATTCGCATTCCAGACGTAGGTGAGGTTCTGTTTTGTATCCTTATGTCGAAGCCGTTCATGCTCAAGTTCTTTCTGGCAGTTGCTATAATACCACCAGACGTGGATCAGCCAGCTGGCCAGAGTGCATCGGGACTGTTCAGAAGCGTTGTAGGCATTCTGAAGCTCTTGAAAATCTTTTTTCGACGCAATTATCTTGTCTTTATGTCTCTTGCAAGTTTGACACGACTCTTTAGTGTCCTAAGCAATGTTAAGCATTAGTTGATGTATACGAAGCACACTTACTCACCGATCTCTTCGTTCCGTCACACATATCGGCGCTGTGGATTGCGTAAAGGAAAAATAAGTATATTGAGAAGATGCGCTTTCAACACGTATTTAAGGAGTCTATTCTAAAAGGAGAAACGCTGAATGATCCGATTCCCGGAAAATGACCGCAACTGGACTTTCCCTGTCTACGCAGTCGGGATACAGACTAGGCCCGAACGAAGCCACATTTCTTGAGCAACTCCATATACTTCTCTCGCTCTTCGTCATTCTGGCGAGAGTAATTGGGAGGTCATCTTACCTCTCTCGACCAAATTCACCTGTACCAACTTGCACAGTAGGGACGGTTAAGTTTTTTTCTCTAGGCTCTCCTCGTAATATTGACAATCCATCAGCTGATGATCTTCCGGGTGAAGTGTGCTGCGCTAGGGCGCGTCCAGATCCGGTAATATAGGATCACAAGGACTATTCTATGGCAGGAGCCCGCATGCATACATTAACCTCAATCAGTTGTAGTTGTAACAAAGCAATTTCGGTGCGCAACGACTCGAGCCAACATACGAGTATGGTGAGACCTTGCGACGGCATGTCATCCAAGTTCCGTACCATGCTGCTAGTCTCAACGCTTTCGAATGTTCGATATGAGACGATTGGGTAGCGACTTTACTTTGAAGCGTTGTGTTGTTGTCGGCCTAATGAACAACAGACGGCAGTAGCAACGTCTGAATCTCTGCATAAAGCATCATACTTTGGTATATAAGACCCCCTTCTTAATAGGAGGCCGGCTGCGTGTACTTCATTTCGAACGCCCTCTTATACGCCATCATCTCTTATATAAAAGCCACCTTATATAGAAGTTCGGAGCTTGTTGAATTACTCGTCAACCAGGTTGGTGATCTTCGCCCTGTACTCGACACTGGGTTCCCGCACAAACTGGTTTCCGCGCACTCTAACCTAGAATGGTTAGTTACAGATAGTATCGGGTTTAGCGTATTCAAAGGACACTAAAAGTATTACTTGGTAGTAATAGTTAGCGTGCGCTAGTAGAGACCTCCGACCTCCTAGATATTCAGCTTCAACCTGTTGGAAACCAGTGTTTTCGTTCCCCTAGATAGTCATCCATCCAGCTTCAACCCATATACCATATACCCCATATGACCTTGTATTCCAGCACCCCTTTGGCTGCCGCTCGGGGAAACAGTGTCGAAGCTGGCCTTGCCAATCGCTTTGAGGCTGACCATATGTAGTACGGGTGTTGACTCAGCATCGCTTCTATATGACCCATAGGATGATTGAGGAGGAAATTGAGATTCTCAGGTGCGGGGTAGCAAGCAAAAAGGTGTTGCTTCTCAGTCTTCTCACGGATAGCTGAGTCAATATCCGGCAGCTTTACTAGATAGTGGCGGTTTAAGAGATAGCACGCTCTCAAGTCCATTCCGTCCATGCATTCCTTGACGGCCTCATGTCAGGAATGTTGCAATTATTATGTGACCTTAGATATTTACGAGTGTAACATTATGGCACTTGCTCTGTTCTTGCCTGTCGGCGTAGGTATCTGCCTATGTCTGCTGATTAAAAGAAACCTCAAACTGATTGTGAGTCCTCTGCTTTACATGTATCAGTGTCCAATCTTATCTTGTCTCGTTTTGAAGCAATTCACAAGTAAATGCATCGACAGACTCTGGTCTTGGGCCGCGTCGCAACGTCTTCTATCCTCTCCTTGGTGATGGCATCTTTACTCAAGACGGTGCAGCGTCTCGCAAAATGCTAGCACCACAATTTGCTCGTACCCAATACCAGGATCTTCAATTTTTCCGCAAGCACGTAGATGACCTCATTTCATGCATTCGCAGCACACAGCGTTAGTCGACCTCCAGCCTTTATTCTTTCGTTTCAGCCTAGACACGACGACTGCGCTAGTATTTGAGGAATCTGTGCATTGCTTGAACCACGGAACTCGAGGGGAACGGTCTTTCGCCGAGTCTTTCAACGTTGCTCAGGATTATTTGATCAAACGGTATCGACTTCTGGACTTCTACTACCTTGTGGGTGGGGGAAAGTTTAGGAACGCTTGCGCGTCAACTCATAGGTCTGTAGATGAAATTACGGCGCGAGGTCTTCATGTACTGCCAGATTCTGGGCGAGAGGACAGGATCGCTACATTTTTTGGATGTTATCGCTCAGGAATATCCAAGTCACATTGCACGTCGCGACCAACTATGAATATCTTACTAGCTGGAAGAGATACAACAGCTTGCCTTCTACCTTGGACCTTGTAAGCCCTTGTCCTGCCTCCGCTCCTGCAGAAAATTCCGAAGTGAACCAGGAAAGCCTGAAGAATATGACTTATTTGTCGAGTGTTATCGAAGAAGTATGTTGTAGTTCCTCGTTGTCATCAAGGGGTACATCAACCTTATATCTCTGTCTATCAAGCACTTCGGCTTTATCCCTCAGTACCAGTCAATAATCGCGTCGCTTTGAGAACTACAACCCTTCCTGCTGGTGGTGGTCCAGACGGGCAATCGCCAATTCTTGTTAGACGAGGTGAAATTGTGGCTTATAGTGTTTGACTAACGAGCTTCGGCATCGTTTTATATTTATAGTTCTAGTGTTTGGGCCTACCTGGCACCTCCAGGCAGTCTTCCAAGCATGTCATCTAGGCTTTCGGGCCTGTTCATGCTTTGGAACAGGTGTGGGTGGGTGGGAAAAACGATATTTCCGGGTATATCCGAAACAAAAGGGATGATGTAGAAGATAGGTGGGCATTGGCCCCATATACCACAGGATCCCCTGCTCAGGGGTCCCGCGGCATGTGCCCCCGCTACTACCTAATCAGGTAGTGATATTCCCTCCAACAAGCGCTTGTCGATAGCACCCAGTCCTACTGGATCGATCATTGCACCGCCAAGTTCGACGGGAGAAAAGGTACCTACCACTATTTCGAGACGGAAAGACCGAGAGATGGGGATATCCGCCCTTCGACGGTGGTCCGAGGGTTTGTCTAGGTCGTAGGTCCTCTAAGCCATACCGTAACAGAGCGTAAGAAGCTGATATTGAGGGCTATCAGGAGACTTCAGCCTTCTCCAGACATCTTACGCCATTGTACGAATACTTGACCGATTTACGGATATCAAAATGGCTTCTTGCCAGCAGTGGGAGAAGAGAGGATCGAAGCAGCAGATGGTAACCCTTGTTATTGCTCCAGCAGATGGCTGCGTCGTGCAAACTGGTAAGTGAAGTAGTATCAACAAGCAAGGATCAGATGTATACAAGATAGTCCTTAATCCGACAGGTTTTTCGGACAATAGAAGGACATTGGTCGATCGATACAGTCACAACGGGCATATTCAATCACTCAGACTAATATTTAGATGAGCGGTACCAACTCCGGATTACTTTCAGCTCAAGGGTGGCTTATTATTGGTTAAGGTTGCATGTAGGTCACGAAAGTATTCATCCACCCACCTACTATACCCACGGTTTCGTGCGTCTTACACAGCTATAGCTGCTTGATACAGGTTGAAATAACTGGTTGCCCACATAATAGCAACAGTCAGCATCAACATGCCCCCATATGACCACGACAGACTGTGTGAAGATTTAGCCCTTCTTAATGCAGTACAAATTACAATACTTATCGTGTAGGAGTAGACGAATTAGTACTGTACCAATCCGGGTAATGATGGAATCTGTTGCGTACGTACGCATTCTTCATCCCAAGTCCCAATGAAGTATGATCAACCTGAGATGTCAAGAAAGGGGTTTTGAGCAGACAATATAGCGATTGTTGGGTGCCGTGTGTAATGGTAGTCATTCCGGGGAATTACCAGGGATATCCAGATGAACAGCTGAGCCAACGAGAGATCCGAGACTATCAGATCGCGTTTTCTGGCGAGAGTTTTAACTGATTGGAAGAGGAGTAAGTTTTTAGAATAATTTAATTGGATATCTGTTTGCGTTTAGTCTCTGGCAACAGAGTTTTAAATTGAGATTTTGTGCCTCTTAAGGAATTTTCCTTGAGGTGAATATGTAGCTTAGCTCATAGAATACTTCATTCATGTGTTAAATATCGACGTGTCACGTCACCCTCTTGGAAACCCTTGAAAGAGTAATTGCCCACGGAGAAGGGAGATGCTTACAGGAAAGACAGTGTCATTCGTTGAATGAACGCCAAAATCTCTGTGGAGCGCATCTATCCTCAACGATGCGCAGCGGGCGAAGGATGTTTTACATCACTATTTGGGCCTTCTTTGTCCTTCCTTTCAGTGTTTCCATTCCCCAAAATCCAGCAAAGACTCCGAAGACGGATAGGGTTGCGAAAATCTTCAAGTCGGTGCGTTTCTGTTTTTGTTTTGAAGAAGCTATTGCGCAAAGTAACAACGTGCAACAATCCCGGATTGCACTTATGGAAATCGGCCTAAGTTTCGGCGTTCCGGAGACAGCTCCATATTCATTATATATGCGAAGACTTGACGATGTCGACAGGAGCCTCAGAGATAGTGTCAAAAAGCTGGTTATACTCCTCTTCGACATTGACGCCGGTTCCAATATCTGCTCGATAACTCACCAGCGGTGTAATCTATCTTCTGGGCTACTGTCCTCCCTTACATACATGAGTACTGCTGAATCAACCGTTGCAAGTACTCAATGCATGGAACGGGATTACCGCAACTCCCACGTAGCCTTAGGTGTGTTGGAGGATGTCATTACTCTCGAAATTGAACATTTACGGCTGGTCTTATACACATCGCACCGACTCAAGCAACAGATTCGCAATCTTGATATTATAAGTCACTTACGCGGGCAAAATCTCTCCGCTATGCGCGCGAAAGCTGCCCCAATTAGAACCAAGCTGAACAAAGACGCAGAGAGAATAATGGCCCTTACAAACCGTTTATGTACCGTGAGAAGGAACCTAAGTAGCAAACAACTCAAGTTCGTGGAAACACTCGAGAAGTTGGAACAACAAGAGGCTCATTTGGAATGAGATAAAACAGATGAGAGTGTACTTAACGCGTGAATAAAATAGGAGTCTATATAGGAAAGGAAGCAGGTGAAAACTCTACATGGGGCATCCAAGACCGTATTTTCGATTTTCGAAGCGCTACTCGCGAAGATGCGAAAATTAGAATCTCGTTTTAGAGCATCGACTGCATTTGAGCTTTAAATTCCAGCGCCACCTTTCATGCTAACACCTTGTTCCTGTTTCTAACTTGAAAATAAATCAAAACCAAATCTAATGAAATCAGAAAAAAGAAATAATATCTTATTTCGTGAAACCAAATTCCACTTCAGCAATGCTAAACACGAATCAGCGAAGCTTTATTGAGCATGTATATTATCTTTGCAAACGCGAAGCTGGACAGCGTGCAGTCTGTACTCTGCATCAGATATTTGGTCGCCAAAACGTAAACGGAACGATTGCGAGACATGAGTGATTGTGCTCATTCCTTCCAGAAGAGATTCAAACACTCATCATAAAAAGCTCGGACTTTCAGACACAAGTGGCATGGTCATGTATAAACCACCACTATTACAATCTGACAGGTCCTTTAATATGGTCTGATTTATCCATCGAACCTTCCCTTCAATTAACCACAGTCGACAAATGTGAACGACTTTTATGTACAGAACGCAGAAATCGAGGTAATCCACTCAATTGGTTAAAATGTCTCTACGTCAGATTTGGTTCGCACGAGAGTGTCTATAATGCTGCCTATTCTATCAATAGGTTTCTGCAGAGTTCACCCAACATTGTCAGTTTCACCTTGAATGGGCTTTGTCATTCAGAAACTCTGAGAATATTGGGAACGATTGAAAAACTGCGATATCTGGACTTGAAAGCTCCTGATTTCAATCGTGGTCAACCGAATACGTGTTACGTTAGCTCATACGATGAGTGTTCTTTGTTTCATTGGAAACCGAAAGCTCTTGAATTTAATTACATCATGAGCTTGGACGATCTCACGACTCTCAGGATACACTGTATGAAGAATGATGAAACTTTACAAGTAGCTCAACTGGTTAAGAAATTAAAGTTGACTGTTTTAGAGATCTCTGCGAGTAGGTGGAACGAGAAAGATAAAGATCGAACTCAGTCTAGTAGTTTCTCATCTCTAATCACCACTTTGATGCAAGCGTCAACGACATTAGGAGGTTTTCCTACGAGCCTTGAGAAGCTTATGCTTCGAGATGTATATTGCAAAACCATATCCGTCAAAGACTTGCGGCTGTCTGCGATGAATGGTTCCGAAAAACTCCTCGACATCACGATTGCATTTGGAGATATGATATGGACGTTGTCTGATTGGAACCAAAGGGAAACACATTCAACAGGGTCTAGAATGGGCTTCAAATTCGCAGAAACTTGAACAATTAAAAAAGACGAAGAGAGGGAGATTTGTTTGAGATAATTTGAAGACTAGAAGGTCAGCGCCAACGTTTCCACCCCTCCCAGGTGGTCACGGCGGTAGAGATCGAAAACATTAGGGAAGAACTGCATCGCTAGTTACCTATATGACTTCACCGGTAATTTAAGACGTGCAACTTTCCATGAGGTCACATTGTCGATTTCCCTACATAAAACCCTTGCAAATGAAGCAACAATGACAAAGCCCTAAAGTGTTGAAGTCTAGCCACTCGGCCATTTTCGCCATTATGTAAACGCAGCCCAGCGTTAGCTTCATATCTCAGGCGAGTTCCAGACTTGATGCCACGCGATCGACATGCGGTTGCAATATGCGATGCACCCGAACCATGGATGTATCAAACGCTTAAATCCATGGATCATACGATAATCCATGGATGGGGACCTTCACCAATGCGTTTGACAAGAGAGTTGAGTGGTTTCGTCCACATGTGGGTAACTACCTGGTGGGTATATAGACAAGAAGTACTTTGTCTCCACCACTGATCAGGTACAATGGTGTACCCGATCCTACATTACGTCCACCACCAACTTCAGTGATCGCTACTGCTTGAACAACACGTCTTTTGACCATGTCTTGATGAGAGAAAGCTACCTTGTCTAGGAGAGTATTTCAGAGTGGAGGAAAGGTATCTAAGGTTGAAATCCGTTGGACAGAATCTTTTGATTCTTCCTCTGCACTTCTCCGGCTTGCGTGGCTCGTAGATTCGGACAAACCCATGTGCTTTAACTTTCGGCCGACTTCTGAAGCTTAAAGGCAATGATCTAGTACCACTTGCTTTGATTGTGTTGCCCGGTCACTCACCGGCTTGCGGGCCCATGTTGGAACATCTAGATATTTATTACTTACTTCATCACGAATTTTGTAGAACTTTCTCCGCTCGTCCTTCTCAAAACCTTTAAGCGTTAATTTTCGTAACTCTTCATAACTTTTGATTGTTTCTTCTAATTCCGGATTCATAAGCGCTCCGGTTCCATCCGGCAAGTATCCTTTTTTCTTGCAGCCCCAAACCAGCATTTCCTTCAACCCGTGCAGTTTGTTCTTTAGCAAAGCTTCTTTCCATAATAGAGATCCAAAATCTAAATCAGAAAAAATGGGAAACAGCGGGTCGGTACAATCGACAAGAATACCAATTGATGTTATAAAAGTCTTCATTTTCCCAATTCGAGCGAGGAACTTCTTCATGCATTGTGGCGCTGAAAATAGGAACAAGTTTTTTGAATATAGAATACTGCTTATTTCGTCATGAACCTGGTGGTTTGCGTAGGTGAGACTAGAAATATTGTAATCTTGCCAGCTTTGCAGCTCGATATGTATTGGATCAGGAATTGTGACCGCGTACATGTAGATATGGTCTCGAAGCTCGCGTGGCAAGAGGAGAAAGTTCAATGGCGGCATGGTATTTTAAGAACTTTAGGATTGACATTCCGAACCGATCTTATCACTATGGGATACCAGTTTTCTTATAAGATTTCAGTCCTAACCACTTCTCCGCACGTATACTCCCCTTTGAGTTCTATCCAAATTGGGGGAAATTTCACGCTTTAAGCCTAGGTTCAATTCAATACAGACAACGTGTTCTAATCCTGTGACTGTGACAGTGAGATGGTCTTGGGGTGTCAGAAGCAATAGGAAAAACAGTGGGAGACTGCTCTTGTCGGACTTGGTTTCCCGAGGGCAGTTGAAGTATATGTTGAGATATGATATACATAGCTGAATAGGATTGTTCCAAAGAGTGTTCACATTTTGGCCGATTCGTCAACCAACAGTACACCGCATTTATAGGCCTTCTATACTTATCCAACAAAGGCGCTCTTCAGGCCACATTCATCATATTACTACTGCTATTTGCAAAATATTATTACAGTATAACGCCGCGTAGAGTAAACTGTACGAAAAAAAGGCACTAAGACTTTTCAAAAGCTAAACAACCCACTTCTCTTCTTCCCAAAAGGATACATCATTAACACACTCAAAGATAGCCCCACTGTAATTCCTATCGTCACTTGAATCATCGAACAGCCAATAATAAACATCATACTGTTAATATCCACACTGCCAACCGAGCTCGTTTGCGTTCCATTTCCCAAATTTATCGTACCGTTGGTCAAGGTTTCTTTAACTATGTTGTGAGTGATCGCATTCGCACTGGTCACACCACTGACTAGACTGCCGCTTGCTGCTAGGCCGGACGGCACTTGCACAAAGATAGCAGGAATAAGAGTCACAGTGGCGCAACCGTGGAAAATACGGGAATTGAGATTTGCAAGCACACCGATGGCGAGGGCTCCAAAGATGCTTGCAATTTGCGCGTTCGAGGCGAAACGGACCACAAAGTAGTGATTAACGACATAGCCCACAAAGCTCATCAGAATCATAACCGGCATTTGTTTCCATTTTCCGTGATTGATAATGATGAGACAAAACGTGAATGGAGGTACGAAAAGAAATGGAAACCAGGAGGGAGTAGAGGTTCTGCAAGATATTTCGGAGACAGCGTGAGCGTCGATGCCGCCATAGAAGGATGTTCCGATCGTGATGCCGAATTCAAGAATAAGGTATAAGATCACGGCGTAAACCATATGGACGGAGCCCGCAACAATATTCCTGGACTGAAGTTCTAAGGAGCCACAGAGAACGGTGTAACCTGGAAGAACAAGAGCGATCGACGATTGTGCCAATGCGGAGAAACAAAAGATGTTGCCGTTTCGCATGGAGCCAAATGCGCGAGCTAAAAAGCTTGTAAGAATGACTGCAGAGATCTCGAAGATGTTGAAGTACTGATCGAATCTTGGAGCGCTAATAAGCTGCATAATGCCGATTAGACTTCCGAGCAGAAACGCGATTGGTAAATCGATCAATCGGGCACCGAAAGCGAAAGGGCCGACGCATGCGCTTGCCAAGCCATACATCACGACGAGAAGCCAGCAACTGTAGCGCTGTTGTCTTCTCTCGATCTCGTCTAGCTGCTGCATCGCGTGTTCTAGACAGATCTGATCGTGAACGACTTCATTGTAGATCTCATAGGTTTCGCAAAGTTTTCCGAGATCAACGCTCTGTGTAGTGCGAACAATCCTAACATCTGCGGCGTGCGTATATCTGTCGTCAAATGTAATAAACATGCAGTCAGATATATACAAGAACTGTGCGTCAATATCAAGAACTCTTGCACAATAATTCATATATTCTAATCTTCGTTAATTAACAGTTCTTTCATCTTTTTGAAATACTTCACGTACCTTCTAAACGATAAGTGGGTGCACCAAAGGCCATTAAAGCCTTTGTCATTCGTGCGATAAATTTCGGTCTAAATTCAAGCTCTGTAGCGTGCATCTGAATGGAAATCGATCGACTCGGTTCCTGTTCCGTGGCTTCGGCAAACTCATCCTTGAACGAGTGCAAAGAGTTTGCAGAACGAGCAAGCGCGATAGTAGAGCCAGGGAGATCAAGGCTCAAATCTGACTTGGTGAAGTCGTCGGATAAAATGGACGAAATCCTTGCACGTGGTATCGTTGCCAGTGATGACGGTAAGAAGGTCCTACTCTCCTTTCGAAAGTGAGCAGTGTCTTTACATTCGTGATATTTCACAAGACGATAAGCAGCAGCTTGCGCTTGATGATACGTATTCTTCAATGATCTTCCTTCACAACCTTTATCTTGATGATTGGGGGTGTTTGTGCGCTTTTTGGTTTTGGTTTTCCTTCGTTTGTCTAGGTTTGATGCTTCGTCTAGAGCTCGAGGGGCCGAGAGAGAGTGAAAATGGTTTTTGATGATTGGAAACGCCTCTATGCTGGATGCTGATTTTTCATCACAGCCCGGAGACTGCTGAAATAGTGCTCGTTTCTTTGTCGGATTGTCCAACGACGGTGTCCTCCTAACCGAAGACCGACCTTTGAATACGAACAACCGATCGCAAGGATATGTGATATCGGTGATTATGTTCGAGTCCACAGGCTGCAGGATCGGCGCATTATTGCTTTTCCTTGAGTTCCCAAGACTGTTTCCCATCGGGAAGAAGTTCGGAAACCTGTGTTCAGCTATAGAATCATTGTCGCCGTAAATTTTGAACGAGCTTCGATGATTTCTTCCGCTTAACACATATGTTCCAGGAGTGAACCGAAACCGAAGCCTTTCGCTTGATGAGCTAAACGATTCCGTTGAAGGATTTGCACTTAAACCCGAGCTGACCTTTGTACGAGTTTCACTCTGATCCGAGACTGACGTTGCGTGATCGGACGAAAACATTGTAGAACAACCTGATTATCTACAGGAAACTGCGACGAAACGACAGTAGTCATGTAGTAGAAATATGTATAATAAGTCGGAGATTGCACATTCCGCATCTTTCTTGGAATCCTGATTGACACCGCGCGAACCCCTTTCGAAGATCATAGGCTATATGGCCATGAAACAAGCCTGCTATCTCTGTTTCCGCTGTTACTGTTGTCATCAAAAGGAGCATCAAGGCACTCTAGCCGTGGATTGGCAGTGCGCGTTCTCATGTTCAAACTTGCGTGCCATCCGATCGGGCCTAGTCTGAAGCCATCGGGCACGTTGTCTATCGCTTGTAGCGCGGTAGATCACACATCTTTAGATGCTGGTCCATGCTGTTGAGGGCTGGGGGTGCTGTGGAGGGTCGAATCCGGCTTCTGCCGGATTCGTCATTGGCCCAAAGCGGCCTAGGGCATTTGTATGAAAACTCTCTTCCGTAGCTAGTTTGCACAATCATCCGTACACTTCATACCGAAAGTCCTAGTATATCAATGGAGCCCAACGCGGGGACTGGTATGATTACCAAAGTGTAGCTGGACATTCTTTTACCCATTTAAATCCTTCAATTACTCTGTTAAGGTATCAACGAGTATACAGCAAACTCCCCTCGGGAGCTCTATGGTAGAGTCAAGTGACCCACCAAATAGAGAGTCTCCCTCCACCGACCAATCCGAAAGAATTAGGAGTTGGCAACGGTTTCCAGACAGCCCGGCCATATATTCGACGGTAGAAGAGGAACTTCTATCTAAATTACGGACCTTTTCGATCGAATCCCCGTCTACCAGTCCCAGCGGAGAAAGTGTCTCAATATTCTCCAAACCTACTTCTCCCACACCCAAGTTCAGGTATACCTTGCGGGGAAGACTACGATCACCTTTCCGGAAGCCAAAGAAGCTGTAATTAAGGCCTACAGTAGAATCGGAAGAGCCAGCCCTTTCGACATAATGAAAGATCCCAAACCGACTACGGTAGACACTCAAACCGAAGTCAATCGCGAAATAATGACCTTTTTCAAAGAACTGCGGGTGCAATCCCAAAACTTTCATGCTCGATCGGCAACAGGCCCTACTAATACGAAGCATTTACCGATTGATGGGCCGAAGTCTTACACGAACCTACGTGGAGATTTCTATTGCCATAACTGTACCAAACAGGGTCACATGTCTGACAATTGTCCAGAACCCAAACTGACCTACAAGCAAAGAATGAACAATCGCAGGAAGATAGACGAATTGTTGGCGAAGAACACTGGCGGAGTTGCACCGGCAGCGTCGGCTCAACCATCTGCAGAAAATCCCTTAGGCACCATATCCGGAAATGCCGGAAGAGTGATGAATAGTTGGGCTGCGATGCCTGCTATCCTACGCCGCAATGAGAAGCTTCCGGAAGATGTCTTGAAGGGAAAGGCTTTGACTGTTATAGGAGCAGCTACCCGAAGCCAAGGCGAAAAGACCGGAAGAGCAATCGCGGGGAAACCTTCCGTACCAGGACCAACCAAGATAACTAAGCCTGGTGAAGCAAGAAAACCTTCGAAAGAAGCAAAGAAGGTAGCTGAACATGTGTTTACTAATAGAAGACCCCACGATGCGGTGGTGAAAGATGTTACGGAAGAGGATATTAGTCAGGACACGATGGTCGAGGACGCGCCTCCCCTTTCGGTACCAAGTACCCCATCCAAAGGGAAAAGAGTATCCTTTTCGCCCAATCTTACGGTAGAGACAGAAGAGGCCGATTCTTCTAGGAGACCTCCGCTGATTTCTCAAACGATGAACCCTCAACCACCAGAAGCGTTTACATCAGAAGCTATCCCGCAACGAAAACTATCAAAAAGGCAGGAAATTCTTCTCAATGATGAGGAAGCTAAATATGACGGACCTAAGAAGACCATTTCCATAAATATGGCAAAAGGGAAGGAAAGATTTCAGGTGAATCAATTTCTGAACTTTTCGGTAACGCTTCCCATTTGGCAGTTGCTCGATCGATCCCCGCAAATTCGTGCCCAACTCGTCAGAGCAATGACGTCATCTAAATCCTCAAAGCGGGGTAAAAAGTCAATTACGTCAGTATCCGCGGGCGCAATCGCGGGGAAATCAGCTGCCGCCATTGCCAGGGCACCAGTAGTTGAAACCTCGGCCTATGATGAGGAAGAGATGGTTTGTTTGTATATTGGTTCATGGATCAACGATACTATGGTGTCTAAGACACTAGTGGATACGGGAGCGGTAGTAGAGCTCATCAACCCAAAATTGGTGGCCAAACTCGAGCTGGAGATTCACACTATGGAAGAGGAGTTGGTGCTACAATTAGCAGATGACGGACTAGCTACGGTAAAGAAATACGTCTGAGCTCCAGTTAACGTTCAAGGGGTGGAAGCGATGGTGAGGGCGTTTATTTTAGGAGCTGAAGACATTTACGACTTACTCTTGTTCAAACGATGGATGCATCGAGTGCGTGCGGTAGAGGATCACCATGCTGCCACGCTTACTCTGGAAGGGAAGGATGGAGTGAAACGAACGATACGAGGAAGGGAGGCGGAACCTTCTGGGGTAGGTAAAGATATAGTCGGGGGGCCATCGGTAGACGAGTGGGAAACTGCCATAGCTGAAGAGGAACTGGCCCGTTTGGCAGAGGAATTAAATGGCATTGACTATATAGCGGATATGGGAAAAGTCCTGCACCATTAACTACTCAGGAGGTTGATGGTAGCGACAAAGGTTCTGAGGATGACTATGAAGGGAAAGGGAAAGAGAACCTGTTCGACGTTCTAGCGAGTAGGGGATATAAAATTTCAGATATCAAGAAAGATATTCCAATCTCTGTCAGAAAAATCACGAGGTTTCCGGTCAAACGAAGGTCTAAATTGAGGCAGCTGAGCGAAGCAGACGAAGACGAGATTGAGGAATGGTTCACAGAAAGCGGGATAGTTATAGGCAACATGACTGAGACCCCTGAACAAATTGCTAATGCGAAAAGACTTCTTCATACATGGAAGAACTGCTTTGCCGCTACAATGAGGGAAATAAAACCTACGGACCTGGTGTATCATGTCATTGATCTCAAACCAGATTCGAAGCCGGTCTACAAACGGGTTCCCAGATATACGGCAAAGGAACGAGAATTTGCGGCTAGAATATTTCCGGAAATGGAGGAAGCAGGAATATTGGTACGAGGGGCCAGCGAATGGGGAGCTAGAAGCAAATTCCCATCAAAGAAGAAAGGCTCGGATCAGTTACGGGTAGTTCACAATTTTATACCACTCAACGACTGTACGGTGAAGCCTCAATACCCGGGTCATCGCATTGAGGAGGTCATTGACATCATTGTGAAACCCAAATTCAAGGTATTCTTCAGTTCGGATGCTTCCAACGGATATTGGGCAGTACTGGTTAGGCCAGGGGATGAGCACAAATGTGCCATAGTCACCCCTCACGGTCAATACCTCTACCTCAGAATGGGACAAGGATTGAAAGGAGCTGCGGCTACTTATACTCAGTTTGGGGACCTAGTGTTTGGACCACTGCCGAAAACAGAAGAAGTACCGGCTATGCCTTCGCTAATAGGGGAACAATCGAACGGACAGGAGGCGTTTTCGCTGTTTATGGATGATCACTGTGGATCTGCCACCTCTTTTGATTCCATGTTCACCTTTTTACACGAGAAGTACTTTCCCAGAGTAGCCTTTGGACCAGTCTATTTATCGGGCTCAAAGACCTTTGTTTTTACCGACTCACTGGAAATGGTGGGATTTACAGGTGGAGCGGGTGGCCTGAGGCCTTCCATTAAACATCGCGAGAAAATACTCAACTGGCCGGAGCCTATCAATCGAGAAGAGTTGGACGCCATTATATGACTGACACCCTTTTTAAGGATTTTCATCCCGGGAAGAGCCGAGCATGTCTTACGACTAAAGAAGGCCTATATGGAAGAGGTAGAAATCTCCTTGCCCAGCGGGAAAGGCATCTCTGTACGGAAGAAATGGATTGAGAAGGATTCATCTAGGTTGACTGGGAACCTGAACAGCGGGAGTCTTTTATACATATCAAGAGATGCCTAACCGAGAACGCAATGGCTGAGACCGATCCTTTGAGGCAATATCATCTGGCTACGGATGCAAGCAAATACGCCCTGGGAGGAGTGTTATTTCAGCTTACGGAAGAGCCCGCAGGCACGGAAGCCACTGATAAGCATAAGGATCAAGTGAGAATAATTATGTTTCTATCCTTCAAACTGGAGGAAGCTGAAACTCGTTACCATACCACGGAGAGGGAATCCCTTGCTGTAGTTCGAGGATTGGCTGAGGTCAAATGGTTGGTAGTAGGTAGTGATTTTCCGACGTTGGTGTATACCGATCATCAAGCTTTGGAGTCAATTATGAAGGTAGGAACTGATGCACACGGGCGTATATCTCGTTGGATGGATCGACTAACCGAATATGACTACGTGGTTTGCCATAGGCCATGCAAAGCGAATATAATGCAAATAGCGGATGGCATGTTTCGAATGTCTGAACGGTACAGTCAGTTTGCCATAGCCGAGGATTCCGAAAGGATGGCTATGGCATTGATACGAACTACGGCTCCCGTCCAGGAAGGGAAATCGAGAGTTCACGTAAACCTTCTGACAGAGTACCGGGATTCGATATGGTACGGGGGAATCGTAGCCTTTCTTCAGGACGGTCTAGCAGGCATCAGTGAGCGAAGTAGAAGCGAAATAAGGGCGATAAAAAGAATGACCTACCGTTACAGACTAGCTGACAAACACCTACTATACGTTGAATACGACGGGGAAACAGCCAAATGCCTTCTTTCATACCTAGTCAAAAGAATTCTGTAACCCTTTATAAATTGAAAGAACAGTGGTATTGGTCAACCCGTACCGTTGACGTTGAACGATTCTGCCGTACATGCCCTGTTTGCCAATTTGATGGTTCTAGGAAGAGAAGCACCAATATTCGAACAATCCAACAATTTCACCCGCTGGGTATGGTGGGTATGGACTTTTTGGGCCCTATCTCGCCACGCTGCGAAGCTACAGGAGCTGCCTACGTGCTGGTTATAGTCGATTATTTCTCCCGTTTCGTGTGGGCACACACTTATGCTGCGGCAGACCAGGTGGCTGTACATGATATGTGGCTCAATCGAATAGCACCGGTGTTTGAGTTTCCTGAATCAGTCTTTTGCGATAATGGGTCCCATTTCCGGGGGTCAGAAACAGTCGCGTTGTTCGAATCTCACGGCACCAAGGTCTATTTCGCTCCGATTAGTCATCCTTCTTCGGTGGGACTAGTGGAAAGAAATGTTCAATTGGTAACAGAGCAAATAAGGAAATGGGTACTACAGCATGAATATACGACAAAAACCATATGAGGAAGGTCGTTACCTGAAATAATGCCCAATATCAACGGTAGGTTACTCCGCATACACGAGTTTACACCAGCCCAAATCCTACTAGGATATACTCCGGAATGGCGAGTTTCAGTGGCGGACCTACCGAAGCTTACCGAAGAGGAGACCTCTCCAGAATTATTGAATCACTGAAACATTAGAAGGGAGGATTTACGGCGTTCTTCTAGTCTAGCTATGGCTAAAACCAATACACATATGGAAGCCAAAGCGAAAGCCGTGTGGGAAACGCCGAAAGTAGGGAACCTAGTAATGGTTAGGGATATGGAACGAGACAAAGCCCACGGCCGGAAATTGAAAGCTCGATGGCTACCCCCAAGGCTCCTGGTTGAGATATCTTCTTCCGGAGTGTCAGCCTATGTCAAAGACCTTTATAACGATCAGGTAAAGAGATATCATCTGAATGATCTTAAGGTGTACTGCCCCAGAGAGTCCGACGCATTCGTTCCCCGAAACGCAATGGCTCTAGCCGGCTTTCCTGGGCAAAGAGCGTTTGATCTAGGCAATATCTGAAACAACTAGAGTAATAACATGTGGCAGAACCACGTCCGCAATGACGTTAAACTACAATTGAAGCACGCCTCTCTCGCTGTCAAAAGCGATGAAGCAGTGTGGTCTTACTGACCTAGACTGTGCCCAATTAATCGAGATCTAATCAGATGTTAGGGTTCGCTCAAAAGAACTAGAGCAAGCGCTAAGAATGTCTATCTTAACTCTTTAGTTTCACCTCACTTTCATCTTTCATCCACATACCCTTCTACCCACTCAGCCTTTTGCCAAGCAAGCAGTATGACAGAATACACCAGTTTTGATGAGTTTACTCGTCAGCTTGAGAAAGTTGCGAATACGACAGATGAGAATCCTTCGGCGGTCAAGAAACAGAAGAAGACAAAAGCTAGCGTGAGCTTGGTACGAAAGAACAAGTCAGCGATGAACAGAGGGAACAAATCGACGATTATTAGAGAAGCTGAGGTGTCCACGGATATGAAGAAGATGAATAGTTTTGTGTCTGAATTCTTGACCAAGGCAGAGGAATTTAGACGAAATATCGATCCGACCATTTCTCAAAGCCCGTTTACTATGAAAGAACTCAATCGGGTAGATATCAAACGAAACGCTCCTTTCTTTCCGAATTTGTTAACGGCGAACGGGGAAGTAAGGACGAAACGGGAGAGGGTGGTGAAAACAATTCGGGATCAGAAAGGTCAATTTTCGAAAGATTCGACACTGATTCCTGAGGAATTGACTACATCTCTGCTGCTGGCGAAGGCCAAGAATTCCGGGAAAAGGAGAAGACCGCCGCTGTTCAAGCTAAGTCATATGAGGACTACGCCGCCACTCTGGCAAACAGTGATACGGTAGATCTGAAAGATCATCAAATGGACGAAGAAAACGAGCATTTAGTAGCTCTAGCCGAAAAGCTCAGGCAGGATCTTAGCCCTCTTGCAGTCCTAGCCAAACGCCTACTAGGAAATTGCCAGAATACGTTGGAGAAACAGGAGATAGCGTTGGCTGAGATAATTCGGCTATTAAGCGAAAACCCGGCCATAATCACTCCCGCTGCTCAAGACTTACTGAAAAAGACAATTCAAATGAATGAAGATACGGCAGAACAACTGACGGCAGAACAACTGACGGCAGAACTGGCAGGCTCTATGGCGCACCAACTTGCGGCGGAACTACGCGATGAACTCGCCGCGGCCGAGTTCGCTAGCTTGGGAGGAAGGCTGGGGACAGAAGCAGATATATCTACGGTAAACACTGAGCCTACGGCAGAGCACGAAGGAAGTACCGTGGAACAGTACGCCGTCGACGTACCAGAAGCCGCTACAGCTGCAGCGAAGGTCACTGCCGCGGAACTAGCAGTGCAAATTGCCCCTATTGACTTCGGTACTACGATGACGTCCGGGAACCCTCAATTGGGGAGGCCCATTGCCGAGAACGATGATACGGAAGAGCAAGAGATTACAGAGGCTACCGGAAAGAAGGTCATAGAGGAGATAGTCCAAGATAAGACCCAGGGTTCGGTCATAACCAGCACCGTTCCGACTTCCATCCTTCAAAGCTTCAATTTGCGTTCAGATATCTACAACATTCCGGAACGTGTCCCACAGCACCTAAACCCCAACTACCCCACCTCTGATGAATGGATCCAACTTCAAGACGAGTTTGATGCGGCAGAGGAAGCGGAAGAGCTGACAGTAGCTGCCAGAAAGAAAACAGGAATATTGGAAGTTAATGACTCCGATTCTGAAGACAGTACGGAAGAACAAACTGGGTATGACAAAGAGGAATCGGTTGAGCTTTGATACAGGGTTTCTGGGGGGGGGTTCCTGAGGGGAATTTACGTGTTTCATGATTGCTATTTCGCTCACTATCTCAGCCCAGCAAGCTAGCGTTTTGCTCCTTTCGGGTTTCATTTACGTCTACTATTATGGCTCAACGAACTCCTTTTGAGCACCGGTTAGGAGCTTTGGCATTAGGCCTTCAACGAGCTCTATGGTAAGAGCTTCTTTTAAAAAAGGGGCGCTTGTGGAGGGTCGAATCCGGCTTCTGCCGGATTCGTCATTGGCCCAAAGCGGCCTAGGGCATTTGTATGAAAATTCTCTTCCGTAGCTAGTTTGCACAATCATCCGTACACTTCATACCGAAAGTCCTAGTATATCAGTGCGCTAGTAGACTTTTCACCTTCGCCCTCCTAGAAACTTATCCATCAAGCTTCAACCTATATATCATATGTGCCATATACCCCATATGACCTCCAGTTCCAAGACATGCTGCCGCTACGGGAACAACAAGCAAAAGATTCCCAGATTACTACAGAGCGGGCTTGTCAAGACTGGGACACCGGCACACTATTCAATTTCCTGTTGAGATATGTTGAAATATGGGGTTTGGTAATGCAGTAGCAGGTAAAATATGGATGGTTTGTAAACTGATTAATTTCCGAACCCGCCCCTGGGCTCCGTATTTAACCCCTCCTAAATTAGGCGGCTGGTAATACCGATGGCTGGGGAGCGTCATTTTAACAGAATACGAGGTCAAAGGGGGGCATTTTAAAGCTGAGTAGAAGTCTATCTTGGCGGACGAAGGTGAAAACTCTACGAGCGTGCCCCCGGCATTGCCAGTCCTATATAGGCGGATTTCCAATAGCATCACCGTGGTGATGGGGTGTGTCTAGCTAATAGTGGGATAAAACCAAGCTCATCGTCCACAAGCCTTCTATAATAGGCGCAAAAGGCATTCAATTTCAGAGTGTACGAACGTTAGCGTAGCCGATCACACTCCACCATCATACTTCTACGCTAGCCAACATTCATCAGAGATCATGACGTTGGCTCGGGACCCTGAGTCCCTTGCATAATAAGGTATGACTAGAAAACGTTCAAAAGGGCAGGCTTTCAATTCTTGAACCCACATGGCCAGAGCTCCACCGTCGCTGACGCATAGGGAGCTGGAAAGCCAATTCGGATACAAAGTCAATTACGCATTTTATGACAATATACACATGAGATGCTTCTATCCCAGTCTAAGACCGGTCAGTAACAGTAACGACACGCGAATCAGAGAAGACTACGAAGCATACAAGAACAGGAGGTTTGGTAAAGACTATGACACTGGTATGGTAGAAAATCTTCCAAAATTGGGTGAAGTTCAGGTAAGCGACCTCGGGTGTAGATTCTTCAAGCTAACAGAGTCGTAGACAATTAGGGACAACGGGGACACAATAACGCTTTCGCGTAGAAGTCTTGATGTTTCCTATAATTTTACTGTGGAAATTCATTACAATTGCGGATTCGACTTGTCACTGCTAGTTACGAACGATCAAGCGTCTAGGGTCTTGTCCGTTGCCAAAGTACGTCAGCGTAAACTTCGAAGTTCTCGGAGGCAAGCTGAACCAATATAGCTGCGACCTAGCATAGCCTACGGGGTATATTCGATGTTTTTAAATCTTCCCAAAGAAATTCGCATTAGGATTTATACTCTCGCGCTTCCAAAGGGGAACTGGGAACTCAAACACATGAACAATTTTACTGAGCACAACTTTACAGGAGGCATGGGTGATCCCGGCGGTTTCTATTTCCCACTGAGCAAGACCCTTTCCGTTCTTAGAGTTAATAGACAGATTCGTCAAGAGGCACTGCCCTTCGCGTATCGCAAGACGATCTTTATCTTCAATGATATGGACGACTTCGTCAAGCTCCTCATCGCAATTGGCAAGATTGGACGTGACAACATCGAGTCACTGAGCCTCACTTGGGAAAGCGGAGCGGATTGTGAAGATAAATGGCATAATTGTCTGGACGCCGAAGACCCACTTTTAACGTTACCAACCCTTCATGCCGTAAAAGCTGTCCAGCTGCTCAAGCAATGTAATAGGCTTACATACTTACGTCTATGTTTCGACAGGGAGCTGATAAGTAATGTATCTTCCGAGGCCTATGAAGCCGATCCTGGCATGCAGGAGCTCTGCTCTATTCGAAGAATAAGAAGGGTGGAATTCGTGGGATTGGACTATGAGCCACTGGAGCAACGAGGTCTAGGCAAGTGGTTGAAAGAAAAGATGAAGCCATATGAAGAGGGAAAAGATAACCAGAAGGAATTTAGAAAGCAGTTATGCCGCTGAGAGATTAGCTAGTAAGTTAGGTTGTAGCCTGCCTTGGGGAAAGATATGACTGTTAAACAATACCTTGAAAACGTTTTCTGCCATAGTTTCAGCGTTGAATCATGGAATAGTTGCAGCGGAAGGCTGACTTTAGTAACATCTAAGAACAATTTCTAGTGTAACCTTTGGGTGAAATGAAACCCAACCAGCCCACCTCGATCTGTTGGAAGACGATATTGTTTATTGCTGTGTTTACAGGTCATCTAGAAGCCTTCAGCAATATGCGAAGTCCATTGTGGAAAATGCTCCCTCCATGGTTCCTCCATGACTCCCCTACGAAACTCCGTCCATGTATCCCTCCTTGCTTCCCCCTCCGTAGCTTCCTTCATGGCTCCGTTCATGACTTCCTAGAAAACACTGTCATGCAACAAAATGACATATGATTCTTCATGACTGTCTTCATGTTTCTCTTCAGCGTTCTTATTAAACATTCTTTATGATGAATAAATTAATTGAGGAACTGTCGATGTCGGACGCGCAGGAAACCAACAATGAAAGCCAAGAAGCTCGGATACTCGAAGAGAACAAAAACATCATGACTGCAGCGAAGATGGGCGATAGCGCCCCTCTGAAGCTCAAGAGCATAGACAGGAAGATTGACGACCATGTGAAACGCGTCATTAAAGAGAAAAAAAACGAGAAACCCACAACGCCCCTCTCATACGCGGCGGTTGTCGGTCAACGACGCGTCGATGACCCGGCAAATGGCTGTCAACAAGGCACGCCAAGGAGCTCATAGCGCGTATTCGGACAGACAGAGGCGATAGAGATAGTACGCGTCCCGAAAGAGAAACTACTACAGAGAATAAAAGCGAAGAATATTGGAAATAGAACCTCCACCTCACAGGGCTGGTAGGGCTGGGCCCGCTTGTAGAGTTTTCATCTTCTACCTCCTAGATAACCTCCCAACAGCAACAACCAATATATCAAATGCCTCATATGACATCCAGTTCCAAGAGTTTATGAGCCTGAGTTAGTGCAAGCTGCCTACGTTGTTGTTCCGTTCGAGAGAACGGTAACTCATCAGCCATGTCTATCGTCGTCGATGTCAGCCAATCAAAAGTCTCTACGCGACAGAGCCAATGAAGTAAGTCATCGTAAATAGATGAAGCGATGCATCAGTCATATCCGAATGGACCAGAAACGAGCCAGAAACGAGTCAGGAACGAGGCTAGCATGCCAGAAACGAGACGAAAACGACGCGGAAACGAGGACATTCAGGATGGGTTAGATTAAGCCGTGGATATGTGCTTCTAGAGCGAGGGAAGCGGTGGACCCGAATCAACCGTGGATGGGCCTTGGGCGAGGGCAAACGGTATATAAAAGCAAAGCCAACCGTGGATTGACCTTTGCGGAGGGCAAACGGTATATAAAAGTCAAACGACTTGGAAGTCTCTCGTCAGGATTCGAGAGCTAGGAAGCTTCGGTATGATGCTAGAGTTTGGAAGCCACGTCAGGTGACAGGGGAGCTAGGAAGCAATCATATTGTTCTGTGTAGGAGCCAGGGGAGCTGCACAGCTTCCGAGGCTTAGTTGGCCTCATGTTTTTGCTTCATGATGGAGCCAGGGGAGCTGCGAAGCTTCAGGGGCCTAGTTGGCTTCATGTTACTGCTTCGTGTAGGAGCCTGAAAGCTTGAAAGCTTCAAAAAAGGGAGTTTGAAAGCTTCAAAAAAGGGAGTTTGGAGGCTCCGAGTCCCAAAGGGGAGTGTTGGAAATAGGGGAGTTGGTAACCTCCGTCTCATACTAGGGCTGGTAGGGCTGGGGCCCTCTAGTAGAGTTTTCCACCTTCGTCCCCCTGAGTAGTCATCCATCCAGCTTCAACCTATTTACCATATACCCCACATGTCCTCCAGTTCCAAGAGGTTATGAGCCCGGATCAGCACCTCTAGCTGCTCGAGTTGTTGCTCCGGATGTGACTCCGATAAGCTCACCGGATTTAGTGACTCTGATAAGCTCACTACCACCACTGCGATCACGATCATCACGGCCATTACTATTACCTGTCATCATGACTCTTCCCGTACAGCAAGTTCGCCTCCTTACCGAAGACAGTTACCGCGACTGGCTCATTGATACCGAAGTCAAATGCTGGAAACTACACCTCCAGCAAGCCCCTTAATGAACACAGAGTAAGCGGGGATTGGAAGCAAGAGAGGAAGGCAACAGGTCACACATCTGACGCTGGAAGCGGTGGATATACGTTGGGAAGCTCCGTATTAGCTTCAACCACTGCCTACGCCATTTGCGCTGGGGGGAGTCAGTAACTTCAAACTGTTTACGCCATTTGCGCTGAGGGGAGTCAGTAACTCCGAACACGTTACGAAGCTCCGAGTAGCTTCAAATCTACCCGATTAGGCTGTGATTCCCATGGGGAAGTGTTGGAAACCAGGGTTATGGCAATCTCCGCCTCGGTGGGGCTGGGGGTGCGCTAGTAGAGTCTTCACCTTCGTTCCCCTAGATGTTATCCATCCAGCTTTAACCTATCTACCATATACCTCATATGACCTTCAGTTCCAAGATATTTCTCTCCACGCGGAGAGTGGAAAAAGCTTAGTTCCGAAAGTGTTTGTACAGATGATCAAAGCCACGGTCCCCGAAGTATGATACAGGCCATAGAAGCGACTGTACTATGGATCTTTGTAACTGAGGTGAAGACAGCCATACATTGACCAGCCTTCGACAAAGTCCCCGGGCCCAACGGGCATAACCAAAGTACCAGGATCCGAATGCCCTATGTGCAGCTGTCACTGGTGCCGTCAAAACCCCAAGCACGTCCTGTTGTTTTGCCAGATACACAGACAAGACAGGAACGGCCTTCGTGATGCCGCCGGCACTACGGACTATCAGCAGATCAATTCCACCGAAAAGGGCCTGAAGGCGGCCACAAGACATATATGCTAGTGGGACCAAACACGTTCGTTGAACGAGAAGTCCAAGCGTTGACAGCCTGCTGGTTCTACTCCCCCTGAGGGTTTTCCTCATCTAAAACGCCTTGTATTCAACCCTGGTTCAGACCAGTGACACACTTGGAACTTTACTTGCAATGACATCGATTGATACTTTTTCAAAAACAGTGTTAAGAATATACTGTTATTATTTCTATAGTTATACTGCGATAGTTAATCATGAAGGGAATCATGAAGGGGAGCATGACGGGAGTCGTGGAGGGTGTTTGATAAGAAGCCATGAAGGGAATCATGAATGGAACCATGGAGAATATTTGGTAGGGAATTTTGGAGGGAACCATGAAGAGAACCATGCAGGGATCCATGAAGGGAATTTAATAAGGAGCATGTTTAAGCAAACTTTCTATTTGACTATGAAGCATAATCGACGGAATTCAAATTTACGATTTTCATTTGTTGATTTTCCGGATAATACTTTCGATGATGCAGAAATTTTTTATAACCGTGGATCCATTGTGAATACATGATGTTTTGGCGGTACATACCCTTCATTTGGCAGTCGTTCGGATCTTAGAATAACCTCTTTCATTACAAAATTGTACTAAGCAATCATCGCCCCATATCGCTGCAGTGGATAATCAATACCAAGTTGGAACATATGTGGTTCTCCGGGTGCTTAGAAACCATAGGAAGATCAGGAACAATGAAACCGCGAAATATTCCTCCATACTCACTCTAAGCTAACGTACGGAAAACGTAATGTAGAAGCATATGCTCCTTGAGTATAGCGTCTGAGATAACATTTAATTCGGATCCTTGATCAGCGTGAGTATGCCTTCGCTATTATGTTAGTTCCTGGCCCTAGGACCTCACCACCACTCGAGTGCGCAAAGAACGAGTAAGCGCATCTGCGCTTGTACCGACGCTCAGAGAAGTTACAGCGCTAGCCATAGAACCTGATTGAGAGCCTTTATTTTCTGGCTGCTGCTAACACTGTTGACCGATCGAAAGTTAAAGTATAGGTGGGAAAGTCGGAAGGACGTTCTGTAGTGGAGGCAACGTTACAGGCATTTGGTAGGGTCCGGACCGCATTGAAGGCAAAGCCGGATTGAGGACCATAATAATAAGGCGAAACGCTTTTTGGGTTGGTTGGGTTTGTATGTTCTGTCCTAATATTGCCCTCGGCATTCGTTTTTTCGATACTTTACTACGCAGACTCTTATCTCTTACAAGCTGCCGGTGACCATAGTGGGTAATCCATCCGCTTTATGTCCGCCTTGTCGTCCTTCTGTATGTGACGTTTTCACAGTGGCTTATCATAGGCCCCAGTGACTTAATCCATCACGCCCACTAAGGGATTGCGGCCTAGTCTTTTTGCTAGTTCTTTTTTGACCCTTCTCTTTGGTCAGTCACCTACTGCTTGGAGATGAAACGGCTGATTTCTGGCATCTGCGAAAAGCCGGTGATCTGCTGCTGCGTGCTGCGTGCTGCGAGGGTTGTTCAACGGTCCCTAGTAGACTGGGTAAGTTGTTCTTCAACATGTGGTCTTTTACACAGCCCTGATCTTTCTCCGTGGACTGCGTTTGCCCGTTTTAGCTTCCGCCTCTGCTATCGGGCATTCTAAGGCCATCAATGGTGTGTCTTCGTCCTGCAAACCCCGGACGAAAACCTTCATCACCATTTCTGATACGGCTGACTCCATAAGGGTAAGAGGTGTGGTCCATACGGCTGTTGAGGAGGGCCGATTTAGCGCTGATTCTTTTCATGAGCGTGATCAAGTTTTGTTAGTAAGCTGCTGAAGTCTCATCCATACGGTGGTGCAGTACCTTAACCTCGGACTTTCCTGTGGAAGTACATTTTCGCCGAACTTGGCAATGCCTTGAACATATCAACTCCTGCTTGGTCCAGTGTGATGACGGTCGGATTGCTTTCTGCCCACTCGGCGGGTCCATCGGTTGGGAGTAGATTAGCGGACTTGAGGTACTTCTTTGACTCACTCCGTTGACCTCGTGGTTCTCCTACTCGGAGTCTAGGTTGGCTAGCCATGTGGATATTGGTAGGCGCCCGAAGACTGACCGCAAAAGGGGTGTTGAAGAACGAGGTCATATAGGGGCATATGGATATTCTGGTTGTTGCTGTTTGGAGGCTATCTAGGAGGTGGAAGGTGAAAACGCTACCAGCGCGCCCAGCCGGTGAGGGCTATGCTCACATGCCGGACGGCGGTTTTGAAGAAGTGCTTGACCCGAATGACGTTTCCAGGCTACTATTTTGGAGCTTTCAGAAAAAGTTGAAGTAGTAGTCTGCTTGAGACTAGCCACACCAGTCAGGACCAGATCAATATTTTTGTTCAAGGAATATAATGGTGACAACAGAGGAGTATGGAAAATGAACGGACTGAAGACATAATGGTGACTGTACCTGCTGAAGCCTTGACTTACTGAATGACTGGAACAAGCAAATAAATTTGGGTCCCCAAATGTCCTATTAGGATTCCCTTGCAACCACTTTTTGCCTGCAATATGGACAGGTATCTTTCTCCACAAGCCACGTAGTTATGCACACTTCATGAAAACAGTGCTTGCAACCCAGACAAATGATTTGATCACCAGTGTTCATATCGAATATACAGATGCTACAGTCAGATTTACCATGGCTGTTTGTGATGCTCCTATCTAGCAATTTCCGATCCAGACTCTTTGTGGCCACGCTATTGGCAGACGGGGGCACATTCTGGTCAAATAGGTTGTCGAGTAACCCGTCAATGTCAACAGCGTTTGAGTGAAATGTATATTCCGGACCGCATGACGAATGCTTCAGAGCGTAAATCATCGTCGACATCAGTGGCTTCCCTCTTTCGGATCCCACATCATTGCCGTCGTAGATTGGGCTCATCCTGATTCGCAGGGAGTGAGGAGCAAGCTAGTGGAGAATCAAAGGGTTTGGTTTGTGTGTGGTATCGTCAAGGACCAAGAGCTCCGGGGTTTGTTACGTATATTATCGAAAAGTAATCTTTAGCTCCCAGCCGTAAGAGGCTATGTTGTGGTGAATCTAAATATTCGCTAGGTATGGCATTTTCATATTTACCAGCACACGAGTAATACACTCTTTGCTCTTGTTATGTACCCCGTACCTGAGCCAATCAATCGTTGGAATGTGCAAGAGTTAGTCCTATGATAATAATATCGAGGAGACCCCCTTACTCTCCATTCCACATCCTCGAGTATAGAGAATCTCCCCACACGTGGTAATCACATGAGGTACTACGTTGGAAACAGGTTATGGCAATCTCCGCCTTGGTAGGGCTGGGGGTGCGCTAGTAGAGTTTTCACCTTCGTCCCCTAGACTACCGTATATACCATATACCCCACTATCGAGCTTCGGCATCGTTTTATATTTATAGTTCTAGTGTTTGGGCCTACTCGGCACCTCCAGGCAGTCTTCCAAGCATGCGATCTAGGCTTTCGGGCCTGCTCATGCTTTGGAAGCTGCTCAGAAGCGCCAAGAAACTCCCTCTATCTAAGCGACTGAGTACATGGAGTGTGATTAAAAAACAGGTGAGGATCGGTATCTTATACCCCTTACTTGGCCTCGTGTTGCCTTTTATAGGAATTTCGATAACCTCCCACCTCCAATAGACCCTATCGGGTGAGGTAAAAGCGCGTTTATGGCCGAAAGATGGAATGGGGCAGGACCGCTTGTCTATCCCATTGGAAAACGAGGTCATGTGGAAGGTGAAAACTCTACTACCTAGCGGGCCCCAGCCCTATCAACTCTATGAGGCAAAGTTTACCAACTCCCCTATTTCTAACAAACCCCGTATACTCCAACTTGTTGGCGAGGCTATTGGTAATCGGTGGCACCGAGATAGCAGTTGTCACCTTCTATGCCGTTCCATGACCCCCTTCCACTTGCTGATAATGGGTGTGATTTATCGACGTCAACGCGTACGTGATCTTACTGTTCGGATCATCCCAAGGTTTCCCATATGTAGTTTATGCATTATTTTCTACATTCGGCAGCCTGGACGCCCTTATAACATGTTTGAACCGCTTCACATTGGGGGTGTCGTACAGCCAGTTCTACGTGATCGGTCCTATACAGCGCCCTCACCTCAACCAGGCCAGGTAGTATTGTTGGTGTCCCTTCAACTGCCTGTTCGAATGCAAAGAATTGACATTTATGCCGGAAATGCATGTAGGGGTGCGGTAATCCATGAAGAGATAGAGAGCGCACGGTATGAATGTTCAATATGCTATGATATGATATCGAGGCAAAGCAAGATGTGGTATTGCAACGCTTGTTATGATGTCTTCCATCATGGTTGCATAGTTTTGTCGAAGTGAATCTAATAGCTGGATATGCTGAAGGCTTCCTGAAGTTGTTGAAAGGAGTCTATCTCCTCGGGAGTAGGATCTTCTATCGATTTTGGTGCTGAGCGACCTTTCGATATTACTCTTTGCCGCTGGTGAAGCTTTCAACAGACGGGTCTTCCGTTGTTGTAAAGCGTCTGCCTTCTGAGCACAATAAGGAACATAGTGTCTAAGCCATTCGGTCTTTCCCAGATATGTTCCCAATTGTTTTAACGTTCTTGGAAACTCGATTTCCGAAATTGCTCTCAATTTGTCTTCCGGGGTAGCTCTTTGTCCCAGTAAAGCAATGGTGGGAACCGTGGGATAACCGAGATAGGTCTCGGAGGGTTTCAGATTGATATTCCCATCCCGAAGACCTGGCTAAGATGTCGTAGATGTTCTTCCAGGGATCAGGAGAATATGATAACGTCGTATAATGAACCCGAACCATGAATGTACCCATCCATGGATCAAACGCTCATATCCATGGATCAAATGGTAACCGATGGATCGGGTACCCCATTGATGGGGACCCCCACCCATGGATAGGTGTAAATCCCCGCTAGTTCGGTAATCCATTCATCGATATACATTGCATCCATGGATCAAATGCTCAACTCCATAGATATGAGTCATAAATTAAAAGCTTATCTTTACCTCTCATGCTACAATTGAACAGGTCAAACGATGCTCCACCTTCTTCTGCTTCTACATCTTTCAACTAACAGTCATGTCTGTCAGTCATCTTTCTATCGCCATCGCCTTCACCTCTGCCCCCGCCGTCGCCGCGGTTGGTTTCACCATTTTCACTTTCACCTCTTCCACTTGATGGTTTTGTCGCCTCAACCGACGTAGTGAGCCGACCCCCTGAAGTTGAACTGGAAGCTCAGGTGGAGGCGGTAATGCAAGGGGTATTGAAGTCAGAGGTTTCGAAGCCGAAGATTGAGCAGGGACTACCTAAAACGTCTCCTAATTTGGAAGTGGATGCAGGTATCAACATGCTGTCTCTCAACCTGAAACCTTTGCTTCTGAGACTTTCGAAGCTGAAGCTTGATGTTCAAGTCAGAAATCGTCGAAACGAGATTCAAATCAATCAAAAGCATGCAAATGAACGTTTCGTACGTCAGTATGGTATACAACGATCTGTCAAGGTCTTTGAGCTTTACCAGAAGATCAGTGCCGCTGTTTCTGCTCTGAACAGAGCTTTCATCGACGGTAAACGAATTTGGGTTTGGGGAGGGAGGGGTGGGGAAGAGGGGGTTGGAACCGGCAAAGGTGCTCAGCTGAATTGTCAGATAGTATATATCGATAATTGCTTCAAATCCATACATGCATTTGATCCATGGCTGGGGTTCCCACAGTGGTGTACCCGATCCATGGTCAAGCGTTTGATCCATGGATGGGAACTATCCATGGATGCGTTGCAACATCTACGTATGCACGAGCAAAATTTCGAAATGGTCGTAAATCCCATCAATCAGTCTCTGTACGTAGGACGGACCCCATAACAGCTACGTTCCATCTTTCGGATCCTCGACGCGACATCACAGTAAGCTTATGTTTATCTGTCCTTCTCACTAGCCATTGGTGAAAGAACCAAGTGCAGTCCACAACACCGATAAACTCGCATCCGGAGACGGACGACAGGGATATCCGTCTGAAGTGGCATGTGTAACGCGTCAAATTCCGAAATTTTGTTTAAACCTCCTATATCGACGACGACTCGTCCCTTTCGGGTTCCGTTGAAAAGCGTTCTCCATACCACAAATACTGGACAGGCATATGAAGTGGCTTCAGTGATCCACACCATTTCCCTTTGTTCGTGTAGGGCGTCAAATTCTGCGTCCACTACTTGTCTATCGGAAGGACCCGATGGATACACCTTTGCCGGATCTGGTTTGGCATTCAGTTTGGTATCTGTGGGCATCCAGTTATCCTCTGGTACGTCAACTACGCCGCCAATATCATTCCAGGTTGGGAAGCTTTCAGCAACGGTTGAAAGTCTATTGAAGGCGGATGGATCTCCATAGACCATAATGCCGTTTGGCAAGGTGGTTTCCATACTGGTATGAAAAACGGGGACTAAGCTGGGAACCAAGTCCGGCATCGAGGTGTTGAAATATGCTATACATACCTGAATAGAATTGTTTCAAAGTGTGTTCACATTTTGGCCGATTCGTCAATTAACACGAGGGTCCATAGAAACAGGGAACAGTACTGTTACCCCTGAGGTTAGCAATCTCCGCCTTCGCCGAGCCCTACAGGGCTGGCGCTAGGAGGTTCAGAGTTTCACCTCCTTCCTCCTCATACACAACATATATAAACATAGTCACGAAGCTCAGCGCTGTTGCCGAAGGCATTGTTGAAACAGGAGGGTCGATGACAACTCCATGACTCCATTGTCTGCTATGTGGAGGCGGTGTTGTTCAAGTTGACCCCTTTGACGGCATTCGTAGAAGCTGGGGCTGAAGCTTCTGGTTCCACCTCTTCCTGAATATCTTCGGTGTGATAGGCTTCGCCGGCGTCAGTACGCCAGAGTGTCATTAGGCCTCGTGTTATAGTTACCCCAGTGTTGGAGCAATAGAAGAAACAGTAGAAACAGGAGGGGGTGTAGCAGAGGTAGCTGGGGGGTAGCTGGGGTAGCTGGGGTAGCTGGGGTAGCTGGGGTAGCAGTGGGAGCAGTGGGAGCAGTGGTAAGCACTGCCCACTAGCCATATTGGGACTAGCGCAGCTCAATGTAGAAAACCCAGGATAACTGCTCCGTAGCAAAACATACCTTTCATGCAGTAGCAGATTTATACTTCATCACCCAGGAGTGTCTCATTGGCGGAGGCGCTTCGATCTGACGTTGAGACTTTTGATATGACCGATCGTTGGTGACTTTGGTGACTTTGTTGGCGAGGTCCGTAACATTGCCGATTTGGTGGGGGTTGGGCAATGTGATTCTGCGGCAATATCTGATTTTGTTCTCGCTGGGCAAATTTTTGATAATTAGGCTGGTAAGTCCTGTTATTCCTGGTGTTTCCTCGTCGAACCGATGGGGTTGCCTGCTCATGTAGTCGCCTTCAGGCTGCCTGTCTATCTTCTAACTGACGGATAGACTCAGCTACAGTAGTTTATATAGTAGGCTTCTGAAAATCCAGGTGCCAGGTTGTTCCATGCCCAGCTGAGCTGATTTTTGACGTTAAATCGAGTCGCATTTCCTAGACGTACCACATTTTCGAATACGGAACAAACGTTCCGTTATTGTTCACTGTACATGTCTCGATGCGGAGCATATACAAAGCTTCTGACATTGATAAGGCGGATCTTTCGATTAGGAACTTGCCCTCGAGTCCTAGACCTTCGCCGTCCTGCAGTTTATATCTGATATCGAATGTGAGCTCGCCGGCATACCAAGTCAAGGCATCATCTCGTCGGCAGATATGTAGATTCTGACGAACTAGCTTGAATTCTTTGGCTAGACCTTGTTGAAATATGCTATGTCATAATCAATCACACATCCGCAAAAACAACCATGGCGCCGAAAAATTACGGTATGCATTGTTGGAAATAGGGGAGTTGGTAACCTCCGCCTCATAGGGCTGGTAGGGCCGGGGGCCCGCTAGTAGAGTTTTCACCTTCCACCTCCTAGATAGCCTCCTAACAACAACAACCAATATATCATATGCCCCGTATGACCTCCAGTTCCAAGATGCATAACATGAGGGAGTGTTGGAATATGTCATACATACCGAAATTAGACCTTCCCGGAGTGTGTGCACATTTTGGTAGAATGGTCGAGTGGTCAAGCGACTAGATATCCTAATTTACTGAAACAAGGGCACCTTTGTCATGAACGGTTTCTGAGAGCCTATATGAGTCAAAGAGGCCAATATCTTAATACTTGATTTAGTAGTCCCCCGTATTTACGGTAATTGCCGATTAAGTCTATGTAGTGGTTATTGGTTTGATTGAAACCGATATTGATGAAACAGCTGATGAAATCAAGGCTTGAGTCACGATGATGACTGTGAGATGCAAACTTCGTTTCCTGAGGGGATTCAGAGTGCTGAATAGCACGAAATTGACGTTGGTTTTTTGCTTCAAAGTTTTTATCAATAAATTTATTTGGAATTTCAAGCCTTCAATTTTGATATTAGTTTTGATTCCGAATTCTTCTATACGAGCGATGACCTTCGTGAAGTTGTTTTCATTGACTGAATGATAAGATTCAAGCTCATCTACCAAGCCCTTATGTTGTTCCTTTTAAATTCAGAAACTGTTCGGTCAGATACTCGTTTCACTTCTTCTGCTTAACGTCATTTTTTGGAAGATTTATTTGACGTTGAGCAGGAAGAGAGTCTGCTATAGATCGTGGGGAGGTTGCTACCTGGCGGGTAGTGCGAGTTGGGCTGGACTCGATGGTTAGATCAGCCATATTGCCAGGCAGTAAGGATGCGGGGCAGCGATCACGATTGACGCTATACGGGAGTGTATTATGTCCTCCCTCCGCTTGACTAGTATTCTTGTCGCTACTAATGTTGTGTTGGAATACAAGGTCATATGGGGCATTTGGTAAGTAGGTTGAAGCTAAATAGAAGTCTATCTAGAAGGCGGAAAGTGCAAACTCTACTAGCGTGCCTGCCAGCCCTGCCAGCCCTATACAGGCGGAGATTGCCATGTTGTTGACATTGACGTAGGTGAGTTGGTGACTTGGTGCGGAAGGTGAAGGGCTTGTTTGGCGACGGTGTGTGCTTTCTGACTGAGCTCAGTGACTTAGTAAACCGTATTCCGGTTGATGCTACCACTTGTCATGGATTTAGTAATGGTAGAATCCATGGTACAGTGAATTGGTCTATGTGTAGATTTGGACGGGGCGCTCTACCGCTGTGCTACAAAAGGCTGATCAGTGGTGGAGACAAAGTACATCTTGTCTATATACCCACCAGGTAGTTACCCACATGTGGACAAGCCACTCAACTTGTGTGGGAGCTAAGTAAGCTCTTTCAACGGTCCGAGCGGGCTCGTCATAGTGCACAATGGGAATACCTCTACAGATACCATTCATGAGAGTCTTCCAGCCACACGAAGTCTACATGGCCTCAACGATCTACTTCAATATCCCGCTGCTTGCAAATGAACGGGGCTTTCTATGGGGAAGACCAACAGCTAACTGTTAAGATATGCTATGACATAATTAATTTACACTTCCGATAACAATCATGGCAACCGGCGGTATGCATAATGAGGGAGTGTTGGGTTCACACATCCCAATCATGGCAATTGTAGTAAGATATGCAAAGTTGGGCAATCTGGAGCATAACATGGGGAAGTGTTGTTATGGCAATCTCCGCCTACATAGGGCTGGGGACGCCATATACCACATACCATATACCTCCAGTGCCAAGAGATATACATACCTGAATAGAATGGTTTCAAAGTGTGTCCACATTTTGGCCGATTCCTCAACCAACATGATGTTCTTGCTGTGAGGGCGTACATGTCGCCCGTCACCCAAAGGGGCTGCATACCTACCTGCGAAGGTCGCTCGCAGAGTAGATGAAGTGAATACAGGTTTTCTGCCGCAAACTACGCTAGTACCGACTCGGTTAGTGACCAGTGAAATAGTTACCTACTCCTATTCGTCATAAAACGACTCGAATTCTCAAGGATCGCTAAAAGCGCGATTACTCAACCATCAACGCACTTAAACTCATTCTGAACGCGTCAAACGCATCCGTAGTAATAGAGCTACAGGCCAGTAGTCATATTGCCCAGGTTGCCCTCGACGTTGTCGATCGCGACGATGGGTGCTGATTTTCCCGCGGTCGGAACGAAGGAATACCCCGAAAATCTAAGAGAAAACGCATACATTCTAATTGAAGAGCTTCAAGAATTGCAACAATCAAAGAGCTATGCAGGCAACAGATCAATGCCCATGCAGTCCTATAAGCCGATGATAGCAGTGATGCTGACCT
>JAABUS010002409.1_pt1 | contig 35554 bp, 40 predicted proteins | sample 5560161 | NCBI WGS metagenome assembly JAABUS01 (sample SAMN10711885, study PRJNA513376) | rock metagenome | isolation source: Antarctica rocks | place: Antarctica: Victoria Land, Trio Nunatak nord | collected 2016-01-04 | reverse complement strand
GGTTCGACAGTTATGATTCATTTCTGATCCGCTTGCTATACAGTCCGCGTTTTGAACCTGGCATGACTGCTGCACAAGTGGACGAAAAGCTGGGGAAAATGTAAGGATTAGGGTGATAAAAGAAGTATTGCAACCTTTTTAGGGTTTATGATAAACGAAAAAATGCGGGACAATTTGCCCGGCTTTTTTCATTTCAATTTTTAGTCGATAAAAACAGTATCAGTTATTTACTTTGGGGGTTGCGGCGGCTGCCTCGGCTTTTTCTTTTTTCTTGAAAAATCCGCGAAGCAGGAAATTGTGCTGCAATGCTTCCAAATCGTCATTTAGTTTTTGGGACCCTTCCTGCAAATTGCCCATGGTGGCTTTTACCTGGTCGGCAGTTTTCGGATCGTTCAGCAATAAACCTATAGTGTTGTCGCTGCTGTTGAGCTTGTTGCTGGCTTTACTAAAATTATCGGTTATGGCAGAAGCTTTGGCAGATGTTTGCTTCAATTGCTCCGCCGTTGCGGATAGTTTATTAAAAACACTGGTGTCTGTCAGCATCTTATCTGCCAAACCACCTTTGGTATTTAGCTTGGATGAAAAGGCTTTCAACTGTCCGGCTAATGCGGCAGAAGTGCTGGTGGTTTTTTGCAGGTTCGTCACAATAGCGCGAAAGCTGTTTGCCAGGGTAGAATCTGCCAAAAGCGCACCTGCTGTGCCTTTTCCTTTCACCATGTCTGCACTTAGTTTTTTAAAGTTGGAAGTGATACCGATCAGGTTTTCGTTGTTTTCCTGAAAAGTTTTCATGATGTCATCGGTAGAAAGGTCTTTTTGCACATGCAGGATATCGCCGTTTTCTATCTCTGCTGTTTTTGGGTTTCCGCCAAAAAGCACAATGATTTTATTCCCGATTAATCCGTCAGAACTCAATTTGGCACTGGCGTCTTTACGGATATAATGTTGTGCCGATTCCTCAATGCTCATGGAAACTTCTACCTGAGAACTTCCAAAAAATTTGATCGTTTTTACCGTTCCGATCTTTACACCTGAAAACCAAACGTTGTTTCCGGGTTTTAGGCCGCCTACATCATTAAACACAGCATTGATGCGCAGGGATTTCACAAAGGATTTTTGTTGGCCGCCAAGCACAAAGATGCCTACAATAAAAATCAGCAGGCCCAAAAATATAAATAACCCTACTGCTACATTTCGTTTCGTTTCTGTTGTCTGCATTTTTTTATTGAATAAAATTGTAATTATAAAATGTTCTTACCCGTTCATCATCTGTATTAAAAACTTCCTCAAAAGTCCCTGTCCGCATAAACTTTCCGTCCAGCAGCATGGCTATTCGGTCTCCTGTTTCTTTCGCACAGGTAAGGTCATGGGTGATAATGATGGAAGAAGTATGATAACGCTGCTGTACTTCGTTTATCAGGTGATTTATTTCGAGGCAGGTAATAGGGTCGAGGCCAGCTGTAGGCTCATCATATAGCATAATTTCCGGCTTCAGAATTAAAGTACGTGCAATACCGATCCGTTTGCGCTGCCCGCCCGAAAGTTCGGAAGGCATTTGGTTGATCGTTTGCAACAAGCCGACAGCGTCCAGCACTGTTTCTACTTCCTTATCTACTTCTGCTTTGGTCAGGTTGCGCTGGTTTCGTACCAACGGAAATTCCAGGTTTCCGCGGACCGTCATGCTATCATATAAAGCACTGCTTTGAAAAGAAAAGCCAATCCGAAGACGCAATTGCTCTAATTCTTTCAAGTTTAAACTACTTACATCTTTGTCAAGCACGGTTACCGTTCCTGCGTCTGGCGTAAGTAAACCTGAAATAATTTTGATCAATACTGATTTCCCGGTTCCAGACCGCCCTAAAACAACCACGTTTTCGCCTTGGTACACTTCCAGGTTAATGCCCCGGAGCACGGCATAGGCACCAAAAGATTTTTCGAGGTTTTTGATGTCAATAACCGCTTTGCTTTTATCAATAAAGGATACTTTTTCTTTTTCCATCTTTATAGGATCAAACCCGGAAAAACCCGGAAATCTGAACAATAATAATCTCTTCCACAAAAACCAAGAACATACCCAGTACTACGGCAGAATTTGCTGCTTTACCAACCCCTTCTGTCCCTTTATCGGAGTTATAACCCTGGTAGCAACCCACCATCCCGATAGTAAAACCAAACACGATAGATTTAATTAAAGAGGTATTAATGTCAAGAAAAGAAAGCGGCTCAAACGCAGTTTGAAAAAAAGAGCTTATGCTGGTGCCTTCATTGGTACTTATATTTAGGTAAGCACCCAGCATCGCTACCAGTGCAGTGTACATTACTAAAACAGGGATACTGATGGTGGTAGCCAGTACCCGCATACAAACCAGGAACTTGAAAGGCTTTGTTGCAGATACTTCCATCGCGTCGATCTGTTCGGTTACTTTCATGGAAGCCAGCTCGGCACCAATACTGGAACCTACTTTTCCGGCTGCAATCAATGCAGTGACCAATGGCGCCAATGCCCGGAATATAGCGATAGAAACCAAGGAAGGAAGCCAGGAAGTAGCACCGAATTCGGCCAGGGAAGGGCGCGATTGTTTGGTAAATACGATGCCGATAATAAAACCGGTCAGTGTAATCAACGGGAACGACCGATACCCAACTTCGTAACATTGCCTGATAAATTCTTTAAACTCATAAGGCGGTAAAAAAGCTTCCTTAAAAAAACGGAGGATAAAACGGTAAACGAGGTATATATCTTCAAAAAAGACAGAAATACTTGCTGGTATCTTTGGCTTCGCTGTTTCCTCTTCTGCTAATGTGGTGTTGTCAGGCTTCATCAAGAATGTTCAAAGTATTTCTATGGTTTTTGTTTGCTTTGCTGTAATTAAATAGATGAAATTTCGGCATATGCTTCAATCGGTGGTCAACAAAAGCTATTACGCGGGCAAATATAAAAAGATTGAAAACGTTAATCGATTGATTAAATAAATCTACGCTGGTATGATAAATGCTTTAAGGCCTGATAAACAGACTACTTCTTTTATCCGGTAAAACTTGTTGCGCAAATAAAAATATAAATAAATGGTTTTGTTGGTAACCGGTTTTAATTTTTGGTTTGAAAATTGTACATTTAAAAAACAATCTGATTTGTAAAAATCGGATTTTACTTAACCTTAAAAAAAACAACTATGAAAAGTGAATCAAAATTAATTGCCGGTATATTGATCGGTGTGGCAGCAGGCGTTTTGGCAGGTATTTTACTGGCACCACAAAGCGGGGAAGACAGCCAGGAAGACTTTGCTGATGCAGCTTCGGATTTTGGCGGTAAACTGAAAGATAAATTTTCTGATGTAATGGACGAAGCAAGCGATCTGAAAGAGTCTTTGTCTGACAAAATATCTTCTAAACTGGATGACCTCATCAGTTTGATATCTTCTAAAAAAGATGATGCAAAAGATTGGGCAGAAGATAGAACAAGTGCCGCTGCTGATAAAGCTAAAAGTTTCAAAAGAAAAGTATATTAAATTGAAAACAGCATAAAAAAAGCTTCCTGAAATTTCAGGAAGCTTTTTTTATGCTTATTATTTTAGGGTGGTAAAAGAAGCACATTAGGTACCGGTTACGGGTTGTAAGTTGCCTGTTTAAAATGATAAACGAAGCACTTCGCTCCCCGGAACGACAACCTGCAACCTGTTGTTCATCCAAATAAATTGCTGCTTAAATAGCGGTCGCCGCGGTCACAGGCGATAAAAACAATCACGCCATTTTCCAGTTCTTTTGCCACTTTCAATGCAACAGTTAAAGCACCGCCGCTGCTCATGCCAGCAAAAATACCTTCTGTCCGGGCTAATTTCCGGGTCATTTCTGTTGCTTCAGCCTGGGAAACATCTATAATCCGATCCACTCTTTTGGCATCAAATATTTCCGGCAGATAAGCTGTTGGCCATCGGCGTATACCCGGAATGGAAGATTCTTCTGTAGGCTGGCAACCAATGATTTGAACAGCAGGGTTCTTCTCCTTCAAAAACATCGAATTGCCCATGATAGAACCGGTAGTGCCCATTGCGCTCACAAAATGCGTAATGCTGCGGTTGGTATCGCGCCAAATTTCCGGACCGGTAGTTTTATAATGCGCCAAATAATTGTCCTTGTTGGCAAACTGGTTCATCAAGAAATAAGCTCCGTTTGCTGCTTTTTCCGTGGCATAGTCCCGGCAGGCTTCAATATTTTCCAGCAACGTAACTTTTGCCCCAAAAGCTTCCATCGTCAAAACACGTTCTTTGGTAGAGTTGGAAGGCATCACCAGTTCAATTTCTAAGTCAAATAAGCGGGCAATCATCGCCAGGGCAATGCCCGTATTTCCGCTGGTGGCTTCAATTAGTTTAGTCCCGGTTTTGATTTCGCCACGCTCCATAGCACTTCTCACCATGTTTAAGGCTGCCCGGTCTTTTACGCTTCCGCCAGGATTGTTGCCTTCCAGCTTGGCGTAAATTTTAACGTTTGGGTTAGGGTTGAGCCGTGTAATTTCTACTAAGGGTGTATTTCCGATCAGATCAATAATTCCTGACATAATGCTTCTTTTAACTATTAATTTTTCCTTCAACTACTTCTATATTAGGCCTATGGTAAACAACCGAACCCGGAGGGACACTTTTGGTAAGCCATACATTTCCGCCAATAATACTGTTTGCACCAATCACTGTATCGCCGCCCAAAATAGTTGCGCCGGAGTAAATGACCACGCCATCTTCCACCGTGGGGTGCCGTTTAATATCGGCCATACTTTTATCCACACTTAATGCACCTAAAGTTACGCCCTGGTACAATTTTACATAGTTTCCGATGGTGCTTGTTTCGCCAATAACCGTTCCCGTTCCATGGTCAATATGCAAATGTTCGCCGATATTGGCGGCCGGATGAATATCGATCCCGGTTTTAGAATGCGCATATTCGGTCAAGATCCTGGGCAAAAGCGGAACGTTGACCTGAAGCAAAGCATGGGCAATGCGATAAAAAGAAATCGCATAAAAGCCAGGATATGTCCGGATCACTTCAAACTCGCTTTTTGCAGCCGGATCACCATTAAAAATTGCTTTTACATCAGTGTTCAACACGCGATAAAGTTCGGGCACTTCGTCAAAAAACACTTCCGTCAGTAGGAAATTATCACAATTTTGGCAGGCACCGGTGGCTTCCATAATTGTAAAAAGTTCTTTTTTGAGAGACGCAAATGCTTCTTTTAGCTCAACAACTGTAGCAAAAGGCAATTTGGCGCGCTCCGGATAAAGCAAACCAATCAGCTTCAAAGCCCACAAAGCGATTTCATCGTTGGACGGAACAGGCTCCATCTGCTGCTTTTTATCCAATAAATGCTGGTAAAATCCCTGCTCCATCATATTACTACAGCTTGTTTGGCTATATTATTTAAATTGCAATTGTAGGAATTAGAATTTGATCTGATTGTAAAAAGATAAGTTCTTGTTTAACGTTGAAGCAAAACCAGGAACCGGAAAGAAAGTGTGGATTTGGTTTTGTTGCCTGTTTTTAAAATACTTCTTTTATCACCTAAAAAAGGCATTGGCATCAGCATTAAACACAAACCCAAATTTATAGGCATAAAAGAAGCATGATGGTTTTTGGCTTGGATTAATTTACTGTATTTATTCATCGCGGATAAATTCCTGAAAAATTTTATCTTTGGTCATCAACCTGATTTTATGAAAAACCAATTATTTGAAGAATTATCTGTACTGCACCTTAAAGTTGCCGACTTAAAAATTTATGACCGCGAAAATGCAGGGTTGTTGCGCCGGTATTCACAAGAATTTGAGTCACTTTCAACCCGTTTGCTAACGTTTGCGCCAGAAAAATTTAAAGATGTTGTTGCTGGTTATCAGAAATCCTTGCCGGAAGGTTTCCACTCTCAGTTGGATGTGCATGATGATACTGATAACGACAATGGTTTTTATGCCAGCGTTGCCAGTTTGAACAACCATATCAATGATGCCGTTGAGATTATCAACAGCATTTGATCCAACCTTTTAAATAATATTTTTTAAGATTTTTTCCAGGTCAGCCGGCGTGTCCACGGCCAGGGTTTCATGTTCTGTTTCGGCAGCTTTTATGCGATAACCGTTTTCAATCCAGCGCAATTGCTCTAAGCTTTCCGCTTTTTCCAAAGAGGAGACCGGCAGTTTGGTAATCTTCTGCAAAACATCAGCCCGATAACCATAAATGCCAATGTGTTTGTAAAAACTATGGTGCTGCAGCCAGTTTTGCAATTGCTGGCCGCGGATGTAGGGAATTACCGAACGGGAAAAATAAACAGCTTCGGAGCGATTGTTTAAAACCACCTTTGGCGTGTTGGAATTGTGCAGTTCTTCGTCCAGTTCTATTCGTTTTACCAGCGTGGCCAATTCCGTTTTTTTATCGGTAAAACAAGCTGCAACTTTCTCGATCTGCTCCGGGTTGATAAAAGGTTCGTCGCCCTGAATATTGATCACCACCCCAAACTCCGGCAAAGCAGCAGAAATTTCGGCACATCGGTCTGTACCGCTTTGATGGTTTTCGGAAGTCATCATGGCAAAACCGCCGAATGCCAAAACATGGTCAAAAATGCGATCATCATCGGTAGCAACAACCACTTTTTCTAACAAACTACATTGTAAAGCTTGTTCGTAAACCCGGCGGACCATACTTTTTCCGGCAATATCCACGAGCGGTTTGCCAGGAAAACGGCCGGAAGCGTGGCGTGCAGGAATGATGCCGAGGATTTTCATTTGTTCAGTTGTGGGTTATCAGTTGTGGGTTATCAGTTGCGGGTTATCAGTTGCGGGTTGTCGGTTCTGGGTTGAAGTTAAAAGTTCGATACGGATTTTATAGGGGTAAAAGAAGCATGTTTCAGTTGCAGGTTATCAACTGTCTGTTCTTGGTTCTTACCAATTTTATAGTGCTAAAAGAAGTATTGTTAAACATACTGTCGCCGCTTCAAACAGACAACCCGCAACTGAAAACACGCAACTCATCTAAAACAACCCGTTAATTTCTACTTCAATTTTTTCAATAATAAAACTCAAATCTTCAGTATTATTGGCAAAATCCAGCTTGTCTTTATCCAAGATCAACAGTTTTCCGCTATTGTAGCCCTGGATCCATTTACTATATTTTTCGTTGAGTTTGGAGAGGTAATCCAGCCGGATCCCAATTTCATATTCCCGGCCGCGGCGTTGAATATTGTTGACTAAAGTTGGTACAGAAGCTTTTAGATAGATCAACAAATCCGGCGGTTTGATAAAAGAAGTAATGTTGTCAAAAATCTTGCGGTAGTTTTCGTAATCCCGTTCTGTCATCAAATCCATATCGCGCAGGTTGGCGGCAAAGATAAAAGCATCTTCATAAATCGTCCGGTCCTGAATGATATTGGCCTTGCTTTTCTGGATTTCCATGATCTGCTGGAAACGGCTGTTCAAAAAAAATATCTGCAGATTAAAGCTCCAGCGTTTCATATCGCTGTAAAAATCTTCCAGGTACGGATTGTTTTCTACGGATTCATACTGCGGCTGCCAACCGTAATTTTTAGCTAACAGTTCGGTCAAAGTGGTTTTTCCGGCCCCAATATTTCCAACAACGGCGATATGCATATTTTAAGGTTTAAGGTATCAGCTTTCAGGTATCGGCAATCAGCTTCTACAAATCGGCTATCAACCATGAAATGTTATCTATCAATTTTTTAAAACCTTTTAAACCCAATAATTTCCCTTACTTCTTTCAACGTTTTCTGTGCGCTTTCGCGTGCTTTTACGGCTCCGAAACGGCTTACTTGCCGCAGGTATGATTCATCTTTTTCTATATCTGTTATGCGTTCGCGGATTGGTGCCGTGGCTACGATCATATCTTCGGCCAATTGCTTTTTAAAATCGCCATAACGGATGTTGCAAGTATTGTACAACTGATCAAAATGAGCCAAAGTATCTGCGGAAGAAACCACTTTCATCAGATCAAACAGGTTTTGTATTTCGGTTGGTTTCGGTTGATTTTCTTCCGTCGGACCGCTATCTGTAACGGCGCGCATCACTTTTTTATGGATCACTTCTGGTTGATCTGACAAAAAAACAGCATTGTTTTCGCCTTCGGATTTTCCCATTTTTCCTTTCCCGTCCAAGCCGGGAATTTTAACTAAATTTTCACCAAAACCAAAAGCATAAGGTTCGGGAAAATATTCGTGCTGGTATAAGCGGTTAAAACGGTTGCCAAAAGTGCGCGCCATTTCCAAATGCTGCTCCTGGTCTTTTCCAACCGGGACTTTACTTGCGCGGTGCATTAAAATATCAGCAGCCATTAAAACGGGATAAGTCAATAATCCGGCGTTCACATTATCTGGCTGCGCACGGATTTTATCCTTAAAAGAAGCACTGCGTTCCAGTTCTCCCAAATAAGAATTCATGTTGAGGTACAGGTACAGTTCGGTTACTTCCGGCACTTCAGATTGTACATAAATCGTTGCTTTTTCCGGGTCGATTCCTGCCGCCAGATATTCCACTAAAACCTGTTTCACGTTGCTATGCAAATTGGCAGGCGTAGGGTGTGTAGTAAGCGAATGCAGGTCGGCAATAAAGAAAAAACACTTGTATTCTTGCTGCATCTTCACAAAGTTTTGCACAGCACCGTAATAATTGCCCAAATGCAATTTTCCGGTAGAGCGGATGCCGCTGACAACAGTTTCCATAGGCGGCGAAAGTAAGGAATTTTTATATTTTTGATGCTGATGAAATTACTGTCCCGCAAGCTGCACACGTATGTGTATATGTTTTCTGTGCTTCTTTTATACCTGTTTTTTCATCCGTTTTTTTATTATTTCTCCCGAAAAACAACGCGTTATACAATTTTGAACAAGCTGCGGAAACGATGGGCAAAATGGAGTTCTGCATTGAGCGGTATTTTTTACCGGTTTGAATATGAAGTGCCGATCGACCGGAAAAAGACGTATGTGGTCTGTCCGAACCATACTTCAAACCTGGACGTTTCCTGGGCCACGCAGATCCCTCAAAATGATTTTAGTTTTATGGGAAAAGAACAACTGCTGCAAAACCCAACAACGAAATTATTTTTTGAAACGATCGATATTACGGTGAAACGCGACAGCAATATTTCTGCTTTCCGGGCTTTCAAACGTGCTTCCGATTATTTGAAAAACGGGATGACGATGATCATTTTCCCCGAAGGAAAAATTGCAGCCATTTATCCGCCGCGATTACAGGAATTTAAAATCGGCCCGTTCCGGTTGGCCATTGAGCAACAAGTGCCGGTGGTTCCGGTTACTTCTTTTAACACTTGGAAACTGTTATGGGACGATGGTTTGCAGTATGGCAGCAGGCCTGGGATTTGCGATATTTACATACATAAACCGATAGAAACCGTAGGTTTGAAACCGGCAGACGCGGATGCTTTACGGGATGAAGTGTTTCAAATTATCAACCAAAAACTAAAGGAACATGAAGATTGACATCAACACGGTAGATAAACTTGCCAAGCTGGCACGCTTGGAAATCGCACCGGAGGAAAAGGAAAACGTGATCAAAGACCTCAGCAAAATCTTGTCTTTTATGGAGAAGCTGAACGAGCTGGACACGACCGGCGTGGAGCCTTTGGTTTACATGAGCCCGGGCGTGAACATTACCAGAAATGATGTGGTAAAAGAAGTAATCACACATGAAGAAGCTTTGCAAAACGCACCCGATCATGACGAAAACTATTTTAAAATTCCGAAAGTGATTGGGTGATGAATTTCAGGTACGAGGTATCAGCACCAGCTTTATGCTTTGAACCTCGCACCTCAAACCCCCGCACCTCGCATTCCTCCTCAGGGATACGGCTGCATTTTACTACAGGAGCAGGCGCAATTTGGATCAGAAACATGCAGCTTTTTCAAAAAGGTTTGATAATAACCGATCCTGTCGTTCATGTCAAAGTTGTTATTACCCTTGTTGCATTCGATGGCACCGTTGATGATGTTGGTCGTCATACCAAATCCCGGCACGCGTCCTACGGCTTTATCGGCATCGTTTGGCTGCCAGTTTCCGGCCATCACATCATGGGCAGAAGGTTTTGTGTTTTGCGGCATCATCCAGAAATAAATAGCCGTTTTAAAAGCAGTTACCGCATCTGTAGTTATCAGATCCGGGTTTTGCAGCAGCTTGTTTTTATCCCCAAAAATACAATCGCCCGCAAAACCATAATTGCCGTTGTAACTGATTTGCATCGGCCCCCGGCCATAGTATTTTTTCCCCGGCTCAGGCGGATAAACGTTGTTTGGGCTGATATAAGTTGACTTGGTGTTCAATTCCTGCAAAAACATCAGGCCGTCATTATATTTGCCGTCCACGCCATTTCGGGTTTCATGTGCAATTTGGGCCAGAAAAGCGGCAAGTTCTTTTTTATTCGTTTCGGGGTTTTTTTCGGAACAAAAAGAACGAAAATCAACTGTAAAAGAAGTGTATATTTTTTGCTGCGCCCAGGGTTGGTCCCAATCCGCATCCTGCCGGACAACAGTAGATTTATTTGTTTTTAAATCTGTCCGCGTAATCTTATACATCCAAACATCCCTCTTTTCAACCAGGATTTTGATGGCCGAAAGTTCTTTTATTGCTTGTAAAAATGCTGTATAAGTATAAAATTTGTTCCGTAAGGGAAACAGGTCATTATAGGTTTTTGAAGTAAAAAAAGTATTGAGGGCAATCTGTCCGGGAACTATTTTTGAAGCCGTTACATCTGTTGTATAACCAGAAAGCAGAAAAAAAAGGAGCGGGCAACAGGTCAGAAAAACAGTTTTTTTCATCTTTATAGGGATAAAAGAAGCATTGGCTTTGTTGTGTTCTTAAATAATACAATGTCCATGCTTCTTTTACAAACAAATTTTTTGTGTAAACAAACTAAAGCAAATTTAATTGTATCAGCATGAAAATTTATACCAAGACGGGCGATACCGGCTATACTTCCCTGATCGGAGGGACACGGGTGCCAAAGTATCATTTGCGGATCGAAAGTTATGGTACAATTGACGAATTAAATAGTTACATTGGCTTAATCCGGGATCAGGAAATCGATGAAAAAGACAGGTTGACGCTCAAGGAAATCCAAGACCGGCTGTTTACGATTGGTGCTTCGCTTGCGGCTGACCCGGAGAAACCAAAAATGAAAACCCCGGATTTGCAGGTGCAGGACATTGCATTGCTGGAAACGGAAATGGACCGGATGGAAATTATTTTGCCGCCTCTGAAACATTTCATATTGCCCGGCGGTAATAATGCCATTTCGTTTTGTCATTTGGCCCGTTGCGTGTGCCGACGGGCAGAAAGAATTACCATACAGTTGTCAGAAGGTAGTTTTGTGGAAGAAAAGGTGAAAATTTACCTGAACAGATTAAGTGATTACCTGTTCATGCTGGCAAGAAAGATTGGCCATGATCAAAACATGGCAGAAATTGCTTGGATTTCGAGGGAATAATATGCTGAAAGATTCTTACAATCAAACTTAAATACTATACTTTTGCAAACTTTAAAATAATAGATTTTTATTATGTATTGGACACTTGAATTGGCATCGCATTTAGAAGATGCACCTTGGCCGGCAACTAAAGACGAACTGATTGATTATGCAATACGTTCGGGGGCACCGGTCGAAGTTATTGAGAATTTACAGGCTTTGGAAGACGATGGCGAGCCATATGAGAATATAGAAGAAATTTGGCCTGATTATCCTACAAAGGACGATTTTTTCTTTAATGAGGATGAATATTGATCTTGAAAAGCTACTTCTATGGGATCAGAAATAATGTTTTTGAGGATAAAATAATTGTTGCAGGATTTTTGAAATAATTTTTAGCTTTGACATGTTTAATCCTAAACTTACTTAAAACTTAAACACAAAAATTATGGGAAATCTTCTTTATCTAATCGCAGTAATTCTGGTCATTATTTGGGCAATCGGTTTTTTATTTCATGGATTGGGAACTTTCGGAGATGGCGGAATAATCCATGTCTTGCTGGTAATCGCAATCATTATCGTATTGCTAAAAGTTATCAGAAGGGCATAATAATTTTTATCAACTAAAAAAAGCCGCATTTAGCGGCTTTTTTTAGTTAGAAGCAATTCTGCTATGAGTATATCTTCGGCAAAAGTGATTTTGAAATTATCAGGGCTCCCCGCTAATAAATTTATCAAGACACCCGAACGCTCTGCAACGCTGGCATCATCCGTAAAATGTTCCGAATATTCTTGTTCGTAAGCTTTTTTTATCAAGGCAGATTGAAAGGTTTGCGGCGTTTGCACCAAAAATACTTCGCTTCTGTTTAAATGCTGAGAAAAGTCATTGGGCTTATGTAACCGGACTGAATCTTTGCTGGCTACTGCAACCACAGCATTTCCTTTTTCCAAAGCCATTTCATAAGCTTTTGAGATAATATCTGTGCTGATTAACGGGCGAACGGCATCATGAATGGCAACCACTGAACTTTCCATAATTGTATCGAGTGCATTTTTTACACTGCCGAACCTGTTTTTTCCGCCTGCAACCAATTTACAGTCAATTTCAAAAGAATACTTTTCACATAATTGCTTCCATAAATCAAAATACTGCCCATTTAAAACTAATATGATTTTAGGTTTTTGGGTTGAAGCAGCAAAAGCCGAAATCGTGTGCATCATCACCGGCTTTCCGTTCAGCAACAAAAATTGCTTTGGGGTTTCAGTTTGCATCCGGCTACCGGAACCGCCCGCAACAATTACTGCATAAAATTTCATAGCCGTAGCGAGACCAATTTTTTAGGTGCTAAAAGAAGTATCAGATGATCAGCATGGCATCACCATAACTATAAAAATTATATTTTTCTTTGATAGCCACTGCATAAGCATTCATCACATAATCGTAGCCGCCAAATGCAGAAACCATCATCAGCAAAGTAGATTCCGGCGTATGGAAATTAGTGATCATCGAATTGGCAATGCTGAAATCGTAGGGTGGAAAAATGAATTTGCTCGTCCAGTCGTTTGCTGCTTTTAAAGTATGGCTGGCCGAAACTGCCGATTCGATGGCACGCATGGAAGTGGTTCCAACGGCACAGATTTTACGTTTGTTTTCGATGCCGCGGTTCACAATATCGGCTTGTTTCTGCTCAATAATAAATTGTTCAGAATCCATTTTATGTTTCGTTAAATCTTCCACTTCAACCGGGCGAAAAGTGCCCAAACCGATGTGCAGCGTTACTTCTGCAAATTCTACACCTTTAAGTTCCAAGCGTTTCAGCAGCTCGCGGCTAAAATGCAAACCAGCCGTTGGCGCAGCTACGGCTCCTTCATTTTTGGCAAAAATTGTTTGGTAACGCTCTTTGTCTTCGGCTGTTGCTTTGCGTTTAATGTATTTTGGGAGTGGTGTTTCGCCCAAAATCTCTACGTTTTTTCTGAATTCTTCATCGGTGCCATCGAACAAAAAACGAATGGTTCGTCCGCGTGAAGTGGTATTGTCCACCACTTCGGCGATCAAAAGGTCATCATCACCAAAATACAACTTATTGCCCACACGGATTTTACGAGCCGGGTCCACTAAAACATCCCATAAACGAAGCTCTTTGTTCAGTTCGCGCAATAAAAAAACCTCGATCGTGGCACCGGTTTTTTCTTTATTGCCATACAAACGGGCCGGAAAAACTTTGGTGTTGTTCAGGATCATTACATCTTGATCATCATAATAATCCAAAACATCTTTAAAAATTTTATGTTCGATCTTGCCGGAATCCTTGTGCAATACCATTAACCTGGATTCGTCCCGCTTTTCAGAAGGCGAATGTGCGATTAGTGATTCTGGTAAGTTGAACTTAAATTGAGATAATTTCATGATTAAACGTAATAAATTTCAGGGCGCAAATGTACAAATAACAATTCTTTTTTATATACAATTGTTTTGAGCGCTGCCAATCAAAAAAATGATGGGAAAAAATAGAATTTGCAGCGTTTTTGGTAAAACATAAATGCTTTCGGCCGATCTTTATTATATTGCCGATGCTGTTTTTATCGACATAAAGACAGCATAATCTTTCAACGTCAAGTAATGGTTACTATACAATTTGTAGTTGGTATTTTTCTGAACCGTGCCATTCAGAACAATTTTAAAAAAAGTCTCACATCCACTAGAATGGGACCGCTGGGCAAAAGCAGCACTGACAGTTAATATTGTGCTGCTGGTTTTGCACATTATTTTGACGAATACAGAATTGCATTAGAATGGGTTTGTGATATATTTTTATTTGCGCTGATCTATATCGTTTACAAGGAAAAAGTCCTTCTGCCTGTCCGTATTTTGCTTATAGCGTGCTGCCTTACATTGCAGTTTCTGCATTGAAAAACCTTTTGGTTTTGTTTGATGATGAGCTGTATCAAAAATGGCACAACTATTTTGAAACGGCGAAACTGCTGGCTTTCATTTGGATTTTTGCCACCTGGTTTATTTCCAACCGGCAAGAAAAAGTAAGAAAAAAAGAACTGGAAGAGCGGCGGCTGGAAGAATTGCAAAATAAAGCTATTGCCGAACGTAAGGTAGAACTGGAAGTTTTGGTGAAGGAAAGAACGGCAGAATTGCTGAGTCAGAAAGACGAATTACAGCACGCTTTGGCAGAATTACGAACTACACAGGATCAACTGATCCAATCAGAGAAGCTGGCTTCTTTGGGCGAACTGACGGCCGGGATCGCCCATGAGATCCAGAACCCGCTGAACTTCGTGAACAACTTCTCCAAAGTCAGCATGGAACTGGTGGACGAAATGGAAGAAGAACTCAAAAAAGGTGATGTAAAAGAAGCATCGGCCATAGCAACCGGCATCAAGCAAAACTTAGAAAAAATACGCCACCACGGCAAACGTGCTGATGGAATAGTAAAAGGCATGCTACAGCATTCGCGCAACAACTGCGGCGAGCGGCAACTGACGGATTTAAATGTTTTGGCCGACGAATATTTACGGTTGAGCTACCACGGGCTTCGCGCAAAAGACAAATCCTTTAATGCCACTTTAACCACGCATTATCAGGAAAACCTGCCTAAAACAAGCATTGTCCCACAAGACATCGGAAGGGTTTTATTGAACCTGTTCAACAACGCTTTTTATGCCGTTCAGCAAAAGCAAAAAGCAGCAGGCGAAGGGTACAAACCGGAAGTTACCGGTCTGATACTTCTTTTACCGATACTTTTTTGACAATCAAAGTGAAAGACAATGGAACAGGGATTCCGGAAGCTGTAAAAGATAAAATTATGCAGCCGTTCTTTACCACCAAACCGACCGGTGAAGGAACAGGATTGGGATTAAGCTTAAGTTATGATATTGTCGTGAAAGGGCATGGTGGAAAATTGGATATTGAAAGTGAAGAAGGCAAAGGTTCGGAGTTTGTTATTGAGTTGCCAATGAAAAATGATTAGCGGCTTTTAGTACACATATTTCAATAGGTCTAATTTAAAACACAGAAATAAATTAACTTAGAAGTGGTTTTTAATAAAATATCAGACATGATCGAGTTAAAGCTTCCCATGACGAATGTACAAGTTGAGTTAATGAAACTTTACAGTACCAATCTTTCCAAGGAAGATTTCGAAGACCTGAAAAACATCCTGGTAAAATTTTATGCAAACAAAGCAACTTTACAGGCAAATGAAATTTGGGACGAAAGAGGGCTGAATGATACAGATATGGAAGCATGGTTAAACGAAAAATCATAAGCATTGCTTGCCGTAATTGATACAAATGTTTTATTGGTATCTGTTTCAGGCAGGTCGAAGTTTCATTGGCTTTATGAATCTATAATCGGAAAGAAAATCAATATCGCTTTTTCTAATGAGGTACTTACTGAATACGAAGAACAAATTGCGTCACACTGGAATTTTGAAGTGGCAGCAAACGTGATTAGGTTATTAATCGAACTTTCAACTGCACGGTTAACGGTTGCTTATTTCAATCTTAAGCTAATTGTTAATGATGAAGACGATAATAAATTTGTTGATTGTGCTTTTGCAACCAATGCTGATTAAATCGTAACAAATGACCACGACTTTGACGTTTTAAAAAGCATTGTCTTCCCCTCAATTAAAGTTGTCAGTATTGGTGAATTTAAAGATATACTAATCAAAGAAGGGATTATTAAATGGAGCCGCATGGCAAAAGCAAAAAGCAGCAGGCGCAGGGTACAAACCGGAAGTTATCGTCGATACTTCTTTTACCGATACTTTTTTGACAATCAAAGTGAAAGACAATGGAACAGGGATTCCGGAAGCTGTAAAAGATAAAATTATGCAGCCGTTCTTTACCACCAAACCGACCGGTGAAAGAACAGGTTTAGGATTGAGTTTAAGTTATGATATTGTGGTGAAAGGGCATGGTGGGAAATTGGACATTGAAAGTGAGCAAGGCAAAGGTTCGGAGTTTGTTATTGAATTGACGGCAAAGATGTAAGCTATGGATTGATTTTAAATGTAATTTTACGGATATGAAAGCTATTGAAACAACTGCACACTTTGACGGAAAAGGAGAACTTAAAATAGATAATTTACCAACGATAAAGAACCAAAACGTTAAGGTATTGATATTGATTGAAGAAAACGGGCAAAACGACTGGTATCAATTTTCTGCTAATGGTTTAAGTTCGGCTTATAGCAATGATGAACCGCAATATACTTTGAACCTGATTAAAGAACCAAACCCTGATTATAAATCAACTATAAATAATGATTGAAGGCGAGATAACTTTAGCCAGTTTGCCACAAGCAGATGGTGGTGTAAAACTCAGGCCAGTACTGCTTTTAAAACAATTGCCTGGTTTTAAAGACTTTTTAGTTTGTGGAATATCAACACAACTCCATCAATTGATTGTAGGTTTCGACGAACTTATTGATACTAAAAGTAATACTTTTACTCAAACAGGTCTTCGTCAGTCATCTATAATTCGTTTAGGTTTTTTGGCCGTGTTACCTAATCAAATAATTGCCGGAAGTATAGGCAAAATAGAAGCCGGGCTTCATCAAATTTTATTACATCGTTTGGCAAAATTTCTTGTGCAATAAAAAAGCAATTGCCTTTAAACCTTAAACTATTAATTATATTTAAAAAGTTTATGAAAGTATTGGTAGTGGATGATGAGGCCGATGTGCAGCCTCTTTTTATGCAGCGTTTCCGCAAAGAAATCAAAAGCGGGGAAGTTGAATTTAGCTTTGCGCTTTCCGGTGAAGAAGCTTTAAATTTTCTCCATCAGGATGATTCTGAAATTGTGCTGATTTTATCAGACATCAATATGCCCGGCATGAGTGGTTTGAATCTGCTGAAACAGATTAAGCAGGAACATCAGGCAACACCTCCTTTTGTAATGATGACAGCGATCACAGAGCATTTTGCAGCAAACGTGGTTGTGAATCTATTAAACGGCTTGTTTGATAAAATTGTAAAAGAAATTATTGCTCAGGATGGACAAGTAGATAAATTTATCGGCGATGCGGTGATGGTTGTTTTCACAGGAGAAAATCATCTGCAGCGTGCAATTACTGCTGCTTTGGCTGTGAAAGCACAGATTAGTACCAGTGAAAAAATTTCGGCAGGGACTAAAACTTTTAAACCTGAAATTTCCATCGGTATCAATTCCGGCGAAATGGTTTCCGGTAATATCGGTTCTGTTTCACTTAAACGTTTGGATTATACCGTAATTGGTGATTCGGTAAATACTGCTCAGCGGCTGCAATCTGCTGCAAAACCTGGTCAGATACTGGTCAACGAACACGTTTTTCAGCAGGTAAAAGAAGTATTCAACATAGAAAAATCGGAGAAGTGAACTTAAAAAATAAAGCCCTGACGGCAACTATTTATGAAATTTTAGCTTAACAGTTACCTTCGTCCTCAAACTTAATTTTTTACAATTATATCCTAACGCGAACCTTAAATTAGGCGGATTTATTTACGTTTGGGCTTTAACCTACATCTCCATGCCAGAAACAGCACAGCTAAAGCTTTCGGAAAATTCTTATGATTTGCCTGTAATTACAGGAACAGAAAACGAAAAAGCCATTGATATTGCTAAACTTCGTGATCTGACCGGCTTTATAACGCTGGACACAGGCTACAAAAATACAGGTGCAACTAAAAGTGCCATTACTTTTTTGGATGGAGAGCAAGGGATTTTAAGATACCGCGGTTATTCTATTGAACAACTGGCCGAAAAATCCAGTTTTATGGAGGTTGCTTTTTTGCTGATTTATGGTGAACTGCCAACCGAAAAGCAAAGTGCTGATTTTCAGAATGAGGTGAGCCGTCATACTTTGGTCCATGAAGACATAAAGAAATTTTTCGATGGGTTTCCAAGTAATTCGCACCCAATGGGACAATTGGGATCATTGGTTTGCTCGCTTTCTGCTTTTTACCCAGAATCCCTTAACCTCAACCAAACGGAAGAAGAAATCAATTTGACCATCATCAAAATGCTGGCTAAAATGAGCACGATCGTTTCCTGGATATATAAAAAAACATTTGGCCACCCCATTATTTATCCGCAGAACAAATATGATTATGTCAGTAATTTCCTGCACATGACTTTCGGCCAACGGACAGAAGAAGTTGAAGTTGATCCGGTTTTGGTTGATGTAATGAACAAATTGCTGATCCTGCATGCCGATCACGAGCAGAACTGTTCTACTTCAACCGTTCGGATGGTAGGTTCTTCGGATTGTAATTTATATGCTTCTATTTCTGCCGGGATTGCTGCTTTATGGGGGCCGCTTCATGGCGGCGCAAACCAGGCGGTGATTGAAATGCTGGAACAAATCAAGAACGATGGCGGCGATACGGCCAAGTGGATTGCCAAAGCAAAAGATAAAAATGACCCTTTCCGATTGATGGGATTTGGGCATCGTGTTTACAAAAACTTTGACCCGCGTGCCAGAATCATCAAAAAAGCTTGTGACGATATATTGCAGAAATTAGGCGTGAACGATCCCGTGTTGGAGATTGCCAAGCAATTAGAAGAAGTAGCTTTGAGAGACGAATATTTTGTACAGCGCAAACTTTATCCGAACGTAGATTTTTATTCAGGCATTATTTACCGTGCCTTAGGTTTCCCGACGGATATGTTTACGGTCTTATTTGCTTTGGGAAGATTGCCCGGCTGGATAGCACAATGGAAAGAAATGAAAGTAAATAAAGAACCAATTGGCCGCCCACGCCAAGTTTATGTTGGTGCTACAGAACGGGATTATAAAGAGATGCAATCAAGATAAAATTTCAATATAGATTTTTATATGATAAAAGAAGCTTCCCGAAAAGGATGCTTTTTTTGTTTTGGTATTTTTTGTCATTTCGATCCGCAAGGAGAAATCCTCTTCAAAGCAGCATGACTTGTGTGTTATTTAACGAAGATTTCTCCCTTTGAATTGAAATGACAATGCGCAATGAGATAATCAATGCTTCTTTTATCACCTAAAATCTTACATCAAAATACCGGCAATGGTTGCCTGATAAATAAGAAGCCAACGTTCCGCAGATCAAAGCTTTCATTCCTAATTTGGCCAAGTCATGCCGGCGTTCCGGAGCCAGCTCGCCAATGCCGCCAACTTGTATCGCGATAGAACTGAAGTTGGCAAAGCCACAAAGTGCAAAACTGGCAATCACCAATGCTTTTGGCGTTAAAGCCGCTTTAATTTTAATCAGGTCGAGGTAAGCCACAAATTCGTTCAGCACCATTTTCGTGCCCATCAGCGAACCTACCGTCCGTACATCTTTCCCAGGAACACCCATTGCCCAAGCAAAAACAGAAAATATGGCACCTAAAATTTGTTTCAAGCTTAAAGTTTTTAAATCGATCCCAATAAAATCCAAACCAAAATGAAAGTTAGTGCCCATAAAAAAACCAATTTTCCCCAAGATATAATCCAACAAAGCAATAATGGCGATAAAACCAATCAACATGGCGATCACGTTCAACCCTACTTTCAAACCATCGCTGGCACCGTGAGAAATAGCATCTACCAAATTCGCATCTGTTTTTTTGATTTCCAGGGAAACTTTTCCTTTTGTTTCGGATATTTCTGTTTCCGGCCACACAATTTTGGAAATCACTAAAGCTCCGGGTGCAGCCATAATACTGGCAGCCAGCAAATACTCTGCGGGCACACCAAAAGAAATGTAAACCGCCATCACGCCACCTGCAATACAAGCCATACTGCCGGCCATCGAAGCCAATAATTCTGACATGGTCATGCCTTTCAAAAATGGTTTGATCATGATCTGCGCTTCAACCTGCCCAACAAAAGTGCTGGCCACATTGGATAATGCTTCGGCACCCGAAACGCCCATTACTTTATAAACTATAATCGCAACTCCTTTTACAATGCGTTGCATGATCCCTAAATAGTAAGCAACGCTCACCAAAACGGCTACAAAAATAATGGTTGGAATGATGCTGAAAAAGAAGATCGTGTTTACGTTTGTACCAAAAGCCTTGTTCAGAAAAAGCCGGTCGGTTAGCGGGCCAAAAACGAAAGTGGCACCAACATGGGAAAAATCAAGGAGTTTGGAAACCTTTTCGCCCAGCCAGGAAAATATGCTTTTGCCAAGCGGCGTTTTTAAGATAAACAGGGCTAAAAGCAATTGAATTGCTAATCCGGACAATACCACGCGATAGTTTATTGCTTTTCTGTTGTTTGACAATAAAAAAGCAATTGCAAAAATCAGCACAATCCCTATCACCCCGGTAAATCTTTCCATAAACACTATTCGGCTTTAAATAAAGCGGAAATTAAATATTAAGATCGGGAAATGTAGAAAATGTTTACAAAAATCAGGATGATTTGCGCCGTGTCAGTTCGTCCCTGATTTTTGCAGCTTTCTCATACGATTCATCAGAAAGTGCTTCCTTCAGTTTAACTTCCAATTCTTCCATGCTAAAAGAAGTATAGCCTTTGGCAACGGCGGCAATATTTTGTTCTTCCTGCGGATCAGCGTTGATGTTTTCGAGATACACAAAATCGTTCCCTTCAATTACAATTCCGGCAGAAGATAAAATGAATTCGTAAGTAAAAATAGGGCAGTTGAAACGAACCGCCATTGCAATACCGTCGGATGTACGCGCATCAATTTCCATTGTTTTTTTTCCGTCGGAACAAATCAGTTTAGCATAAAAAATGCCATCGATCAGGTTATAAATAATTACTTCCTGGATGGTGATGTGATATGCCTGCGCAAAAGTTTTAAACAAATCATGCGTGAGCGGACGACTGGGCGTCATCTTTTCAATCTCAATCGCAATGGCCTGCGCCTCAAAGCTGCCGATCACAATTGGCAAACGCCTGCGGCCACTGATTTCCCCCAAAACTAAAGCATAAGCACCAGATTGAGTTTGACTGTAGGACAAGCCCACAATATCTAATTTTATTTTTTGCATGTTATTGCCCATCACAAATCTTCTATTCGGCTTTTCACCAATCTCTTTTATTGTTTTTCTTTAATGCAGTTGCTGTAAATACTCTTTTTACAACCGTTTTTTCACTGCGCTTAATGCATCACAGGTATTTAATTTTAGCATAAACACCGTTCGTATTAAATTGCGTGTTATTACCTGTAAAAGTTATTTTTGCTGTTGTATGCGTCAAATTGCGGATACAAAAACTTTTTTGCAAAATTAAAAAAAAATACTCCGTTTAAGATGCAGCAAACCAGATTGGACAGGCTTTTAGCGTTTTTTAATGACGAGCCGGGAGATGAATTTCTTAAATACGCGCTTGCCACAGAATATCTCCGGCTGAACGACACGCAAAAAGCTTTGGGGTTTTATGAGGATTTGATAAACAACCATCCTGCTTATGTAGGTACATACTATCATTTAGGGAAACTGTACGAAGCCTTAAACCGCAAACCGGATGCTGTTTTTACCTATGAAAAAGGCATGGAAGTGGCCCGAAAAGCAAATGACCTTCATGCTTTTTCCGAATTGCAGGGCATTTACCGCGAATTGACAGGTTCGGCGGATGAATACGAAGACGATTAGCAGCAGCGATTTTGAGTAAACGACATATTTTGTTTTTGCGGGATGTATTTATTTATACGCTTACGGCTTTTGGCGGCCCGCAAGCGCATTTAGCTTATTTGCTGCGGGAATTTGTAGAAAAACGCCGTTATGTTTCCGAAGAATACCTGATGGAACTGAATGCGCTTTCGCAAGTGCTGCCTGGGCCGTCGTCCACGCAAACTTTAGTTGGGGTTGCCTGGAGAACAGGAGGTTTACTACTGGCTATCATCACTTTTTTTATCTGGGTGATTCCTTCCGCTTTAATTATGTGTGTAGCAGCTATCGGCTACAAATTATTGGTGGAAAAAGGAATGTTTTTGCATGCCTTCCGGTACGTGCAGCCGGTTACCGTTGGCGTTGTCGCTTATGCAGCTTACGTTTTTGGACGCAAATTTTTAAAATCGGAACTGAGTATTTTACTTTCCCTTTCTTCCATGGCGGTAACTTTGATTTTGCGCAGTGCCTATGCTTTCCCGATCCTGATCATGATGGGCGGGATTATTTCTTCAGCCTTCGAAGCAAAAGCGGAAGAAGATGCGCTTCGGGTAAAGCTTTTTGCCAACATCAACCAACGTAAAGTAACTTATTTTATCGGGATTCTATTATTTTTTGCTGCTTTGGGTGCATTGATCAACCAGACTTCGCCTTTTAGTTTGCCTGTTCGTTTGTTTGAAAACTTTTACCGCAACGGTATTTTGATTTTTGGCGGAGGTCAGGTTTTGGTTCCGCTGATGTTTACCGAGTTTGTGGAAATGAAACATTACCTCAGCAACTCCGAGTTCTTGTCCGGCTACGCTTTGCAGCAGATACTACCGGGACCAACTTTTGCCTTTACTTCTTTTATCGGCGGATTAACGCTGGGCAACCGTGGTTATGGCATCAGCGGCCAGATTATGGGCAGCTTTATTTCGATGTTGGGAATTAACCTGCCGGGCTTGATCCTGATTTTATTTATTGTCCCTTTTTGGGAAGACCTGAAAAAAATCAGTGGCATCCGGAACTCTTTGAGCGGTATCAATGCAGTTGCCGTTGGTTTCATGGTGGCAGCTTTCTTGTTTCTGGCAGAACCTTTTGCAACTGATTTTAGAGGGATCGGGTTGATGATCGGGACGTTTTTACTCCTTCATTTTACACCGGTAAAAACACCAATTGTGATATTGATGGGCGTTTTATTAAGTGTAATTTTCTGATTAAAAAGGCGGCTCATCTTCCAGATCGTCCATTCGCGATGGCCGGATGATAAAGTTGTTTGGTTTTTCAAATTCTGCGGAAGGTTTTAATCCTGCCAAAGCATTGTTGGCAGCAGCAAAATCGGTTGAATTGTCGTCCAGATCAGTAAACTTCACATATTTCCCCACAAATTTTAACCTTACACGGCCGGTTTCTCCATTACGGTGTTTGGCAATGATAATTTCGCCCACGCCTTGTGTCGGGTTGTTGTCTTCATCAAACTCCAGTCCGTAATATTCCGGGCGATATAGAAACAGCACCATATCTGCATCCTGCTCAATTGAACCGGATTCCCGCAGATCAGATAACATGGGCCGTTTGGATCCTCCCGGACGATTTTCTACCGCCCGGCTTAATTGTGAAAGCGCAATCACCGGCACGTTCAGTTCTTTGGCAACCGATTTTAATGCCCTGGAAATACTACCTATTTCCTGCTCCCGGTTGCCGCCGCCTTTGCCTTCGCCTTTTCCCTGCATCAACTGCAAGTAATCAATGATGATCAACTGAATATCATGCTGGGATTTTAACCGGCGGCACTTTGCACGGAACTCAAAAATATTCAGTGCGGGCGTATCGTCAATAATTAATGGCGCTTGTTCCAAACGTCCGATTTTAGAGTGGATTTGCTGCCATTCCCATTCTTCCAGGTTCCCTTTTCTGATCTTTTCCTGCTCAATATGTGTTTCGCCGGAAACCAAACGATTAACCAATTGGATGGACGACATTTCCAACGAAAACACCACAACGGGTCTATTAAAATCAACTGCTGCATTGCGGGCACAACTCAAAACAAAAGCGGTTTTACCCATGGCCGGACGGGCTGCAATGATCACCAGATCCGATTTTTGCCAGCCGGAAGTCATCCGGTCCAGATCGGTAAAGCCGGAAGCCACGCCTGTCAAACCGTCTTTTTTATTCTTCAAAGCTTCCATTTCTTTCAGCGTTTCGTGCAACAGGTCGTCCATTTTCCGGGAATCGCGGCGAAGGTTGTTTTGTGCGATATCAAAGAGATTTTTCTCAGCTTTATCTAAAAGGTCCAAAACATCTGTTGTATCTTCATAAGCCTGACTGATCACTTCCGTAGAAATCCGGATCAGTTCCCGCTGCAAAAACTTTTGGATAATAATTCGAGAATGGAACTCGATATTGGCCGCCGAGGCCACACGGTTGGTCAGTTCGGTAATATAATAAGCACCGCCGATCATTTCCAGGTCGCCTTGCTGCCGCAACTGCGCGGTTACCGTTAAAATATCCACCGGCGACGTTTTTTCAAATAGTGTTTTTATCGCCATAAAAATCTTTTGGTGGCTGTCGCGATAAAAAACTTCCGGTTTCAAAATATCAATCACAGAAGACAAAGCATCTTTTTCCAGCATCAAAGCACCCAGCACGGCTTCCTCTAAATCCGTTGCCTGCGGCTGTAGTTTCCCTAAGTTACCACCCAAAGCCGGGTTGGTAAATTTTGTACGCCTATCGTTATTGTAAGTGCTTGATCTGCTTAAATTCTTTTCGTCTTCTGAACTCATATTTTCAAAATTAAACAAAATTAGGTGGTAAAAACTTTTCTAAATTATCAGCGATGTTGAATACTTTTCTACCTGCTGAAACAGCCCGTTTTAACTCGTACAGCAAAAACTTTATTGCCGGCTTATCCACAACTAATGTTAATAACACATTTTTAATTATTATTTAGGTTGATATTTAAGCAATTAAAGCAGTGTGGATAACTGTTTTTGTTGTTAATAATTTTAGGTCGATAAAAGAAGCATCAGGAATTAACAGGCCTCTTCACTAAATTTATAATTACTTTCGCAGTTGAATGAGTAATAAAATATGATCCAGCGCCCGCAATTTAAAAAAGAAAGCAACCAAATGATTTTTGGGATCCGGGCGGTGATGGAAGCCATCCGTTCTGGCAAAGAAATCGAAGCTTTGTACATGCAGCGTGGTTTGGGCGGAGAATTGTTTCACGAACTAAAAAGCACGCTAAACGAATATCAGATTACCGCGCAGCAGGTCCCGTTTGAAAAACTAAACCGGATAACTGTTAAAAACCATCAGGGAATTATTGCTGTCATTTCCGAAATTACTTATCAAAAAATAGAAGATATTATTCCGCAGGTTTACGAAAGGGGAGAAGTACCGCTGATTTTGGTGCTGGACAGCATTACCGATGTGCGAAATATGGGTGCGATTGCACGAACGGCAGAATGTGCAGGTGTGCAGGCAATTGTGGTTCCGGCAAAAGGTTCGGCACAAATAAATGCAGATGCGATCAAAACTTCGGCTGGTGCTTTGTACCAGGTTCCGGTTTGCCGCCATCAGAATTTACTGCAAACCGTTCAGTTTTTGCAAGCTTCCGGTTTGCAACTGGTTTGTTGTACCGAAAAAACAAGTGAAGATATTTACAAACCTGATTACACAACCCCAACGGCCATTATTATGGGTTCGGAAGAAGATGGAATTGGTAACGAACTGATCCGAATGGCCGATCATCTGGCTAAGATCCCAATGTTCGGAAAAATCGAATCACTTAATGTTTCTGTGTCAACAGGTGTGATTTTATATGAAGCGATCAGGCAGCGGATAGCTCTCAGCCATTAGCTTTCAGCAGTCAGCTTTCTATCGTGCTTCTTTTATAGCACTAAACTTTAACTTTCTATATTCTTGCTGATAGCTAAAGGCTGATTGCCAACAGCTTCTCAAATATAAACCGTCCCAAATTTTTGTTTCACATCCGCAACAACCTTCTTCACGTTCTGTTCCTGGTCTCTTGGGCAAATCAGTAAAGTATTGTTCGCTTCCACCACGATATAATCGTTCAATCCCTGAATGACCACCAATTTTTCACCAGGCACATTGACCATACAATTGGATGAATTATATAAAATTACTTTTTCTGAAGGAATAGCTGCGTTGCCGGTTTCGTCTTTTTCGGCCAACTGATAAATGGAAGCCCAGGTGCCCAGATCAGACCAGCCAAATTCCGATGGCAATACATAAACGTTATTTGCTTTTTCCATAATCCCGTAGTCAATTGAAATATTGGTGCATTGCTGATACACGTTGGAAATATAAGCTTTCTCGGAATCCGTATTGTAATGCGGATCAGCTTCTTCAAAAATTTCGTTCATTTCCGGTAGATATTGGGCGAAAGCTTTTGTAATAGCTTTTGCAGTCCACACAAAAATTCCTGCATTCCATAAGAAATCGCCGCTTTGAATAAAGGAAGTGGCAATGTCCAGCGTTGGTTTTTCGGTAAAGGTTTTTACCTTGTAAAAAGAGTTGTCAATTACTTCTTCCGTGTATTGGATATAGCCGTAACCAGTATCAGGCCGGGATGGTTTAATGCCCAAAGTAATCAGGCATTGATGCGCCTGGGCAGTTTCCAGTGATTGGTTGATGGTGTTTACAAAACCGGCTTCATCCAAAATCAAATGATCGGAAGGTGCAACGGTAATCACGGCATCGGGGTTACCATTATGGATTTTAAAACAACCATAAGCCACACAAGGTGCCGTATTGCGCATAACGGGTTCGCCCAAAATCTGGCTGTATTCCATATCCGGCAACTGCGTTTTTACCAATTCAATATAAATATCGTTGGTTACGACATAAATATTTTCTTTCGGACAGATTTTTAGAAAGCGGTCGTAAGTGCTTTGGATCAAGGTTTTGCCCGTGCCTAAAATATCTATAAATTGTTTGGGATAAGAAGTTCTGCTAATGGGCCAAAAACGGCTGCCAATGCCTCCGGCCATAATAATGGCGTAATAATTCTTATTCATATTAGTTAAGCTTACTGTCAACATTTTTGATGTGAAGATGTGAAAAATATATTAATAACAAGTAGTTTGTTCAAAACCCTTCATACGCAATCCAAAAATTTTTTCCTTAATTTTCAACAGAAGTTTATGCCGGATACTATTTTTATTAATCAAAAAAGTTAAATTCGCATACGATTTTTCTTTCAATTAATATGTTTTATATTGAAAGTTAATAAATAATTTTAAAGGAGATAATGATAGAGACAAAAAAATCGCTTTTTGATAATTTACAGAACTTTTTCGGTTTTAATAATTTTAAAGGTGATCAGGAAGTAATTATAGAAAACATACTGGCAGACAAAGATACTTTTGTAATTATGCCAACAGGCGGCGGCAAATCGATGTGTTATCAGTTGCCCGCCCTGATGAGTGAAGGAACAGCCATCGTGATTTCCCCATTGATTGCGCTGATGAAAAACCAGGTTGACCAGTTGCGTTCCTTCGGCGGAACGGACAGCATTGCGCATTTCCTTAATTCTTCCTTAAACAAAACAGAAATTGCCAAGGTAAAAGAAGATGTGATCACGGGCAAAACCAAACTGCTTTACGTTGCCCCGGAATCTTTGACCAAGCAGGAGAATGTTGAGTTTTTGCAATTGATCAAAATATCTTTTGTATCGGTAGATGAAGCGCATTGCATTTCGGAATGGGGCCATGATTTCCGCCCGGAGTACCGCAAAATCCGCCAGGTAATTAGTAACATCGGCGAAAATATCCCCATTATCGCCTTAACAGCCACAGCAACACCAAAAGTACAGCAGGACATTCAGAAGAACCTGCAGATGAACAATGCGCTGCTGTATAAATCCTCTTTCAACCGTACCAATTTATACTACGAAGTGCGCGCCAAGCGAAACGTGATCAAAGAAATAGTGCGTTTTGTGAAGCAGCATCAGGGGAAATCAGGGATTATTTACTGCCTCAGCCGCAAAAAAGTAGAAGAAGTGGCCGAAGCTTTAAACTTAAATGGTATCAAAGCTTTGCCATATCATGCCGGTTTAGACCCGAAAGTCCGTGCCGATACACAAGACAAATTCCTGATGGAAGATGTAGATGTGATTGTGGCCACAATTGCTTTCGGGATGGGGATTGATAAACCGGACGTGCGTTATGTCATCCACCATGATGTGCCGAAAAGTATGGAAGGTTATTATCAGGAAACCGGACGTGCAGGCCGTGATGGCGGCGAAGGTATTTGCTTGTCTTTTTATTCTGAAAAAGATATTGACAAGCTGCAAAAGTTTATGAAAGATAAGCCTGTTGCCGAACGGGAAATTGGCACACAGATTTTGAAAGAAGTAATTGATTATGCAGAATCTGCCGTTTGCCGCCGCAAGCAAATATTACATTATTTCGGTGAAAACTTTGATGCAACAGATTGCAACAATATGTGCGATAATTGCCGGGCACAAAAAGAGTTTTTTGAAGTGGAAGCACCTTTGCTGAAAGCTTTGAAATTGATCATGCAGTTGGGCGAAAAGTTTGACGACCATCATATCATCAGTGTTTTGATGGGTGTTGACGATCCGCAAATCCACAACTATGAGCATCATTTGCTTGCGGAATTTGGTTCCGGAACAGAAGAAGGAGAAAACCTGTGGAAATCGCTGATGCGGCAGGCTTTGCTTAATAATTATCTGGCAAAGGATATAGATTATTACGGTTTGCTGCGGCTGACGGACCTCGGAAAGGATTATATAGACAACCCATACGAAATGAAATGGGTGCTAAACCGCCCGATGGGTGCTACAGACGACGATGCAGAGGACGAGTCGCAGCAGGGTTCCGGCGTGTTGGACACACAACTTTTGCAAATGCTAAAGGATTTGTGCAAAAAAGTTGCCAAGCAAAAAAAACTTCCGCCTTTTGTGATTTTTCAAGAACCTTCTTTAGAAGAAATGTGCCTGCATTATCCCATTACAATGGATGAAATGAAGCAAATTTCTGGCGTTGGTGCAGGTAAAGCGGTGAAATTCGGAGCTCCTTTTATCGAACTGATTAAGAAGTATGTGGAAGAAAACGATATTGACCGCCCGATTGATCTGGTCATAAAAAGTGCTGCCAACAAATCTGCCATCAAGGTCTCGATCATTCAAAATATCGACCGCCATATTGCTTTGGAAGATATCGCTTCTTCTAAAGGTTTGTCTTTTGAAGATATTTTGCGGGAAATTGAATCTATCGTAAACTCCGGTACCAAGCTCAACCTCAGCTATTATATTGATGATATGATCGACGAAGACCGGCAGGCAGAAGTTTTTGATTATTTCCGGGCCGCAGAAGCAGATTCTATTGATGAAGCTTTAAAAGAACTTGGGACAGGAGACTACACGCGGGAAGAAGTGCAGTTAATGCGGATCAAATTTATGTCTGAGTTAGGAAATTAGGTGGTAAAAGAAGCATATGTATCAATCTTTCGACAAGCTCAGGATTGATACATATGCTTCTTTTATCCTAATAAAACTATTGCAGCTTTCCTGCATAAAATATAAAATTTTTATCAATCCATGAGTTCTTGAATCAATCCTGGATATGTTGAAGGATGGTTGCTGATTAAGAAACCCCGTATCAATCCAAGCTTCTTAAAGAACTAATTCGATACGATTTTAAATTCCGTTCTGCGGTTGCGGCTTCTGCCTTCTTCATTGATATTAGGCGCAATTGGTTGCAGCGCGCCGTAACCTTTAAAAGTAAGCCGGCTTGCATTAATCTTATTATTGATCAAATACTGATAAACTGTTTTTGCCCGGTTTTCGGAAAGTAGCTGGTTGGATTTTGCATCGCCTACATTATCTGTAAATCCAGAAATTTCGATAGTTACTTTTGGGTTGATAGTTAAAAAGACCGTCAGCTTTTCCAGTTCGGTTTTGGATTCCGGTTTTAGCACATACTGGTTGGTATCAAAGAAAATATTTCGCAATATTGATTTTTTGCCGGCTTCAATCTCCTGCAAAGAAACTTCAATGATAAATGGTTTTCCGTTTTTTTGATTTATTAACGAAAAATTTTCTGAGTAAAACAAGTATCCCGGGCGGGAAATATTCAACCCATAATTTTTACCCACATTTAATGTCGCTAAAAACTGGCCTTGGTTTAAAGCGTTCACATTTTGAAAGATCAGCTTATTTGTTTTCAAGTCAACTATTTGTACATCAGCATCTAAAGGTTGTTTGCTTTTGGCATCTTTAATCGATCCTTTTACATAAGTTACTACGTTTGGCCGCAGTTTTTCGGGCATTTCAAAAGTGTAAATGTCAAAACCGCCCGCACCTTTCAATTGGTTGGACGAGAAAAAAGCATAAGCACCATCAGCAGTTAACGTTAAGCCGTTTTCTTCTCCGCTGGAATTGATTGGATAACCTAAGTTTTCCGGCTTTTGCCATTTTCCTTCCGGCCCTTTTCTACTTAAAAACAAGTCTTTGCTGCCTAACCCTGGCCAGCCGTTGGACGAAAAATACAAAGTCTGATCATCAGGATGAATAAACGGCGATTGCTCATCGTAAGGCGTATTAATGTTTGAGCCAAGGTTTTCCGGTTCAGACCAGCCTTTATCCGTGATTGTGGATTTCCAGATATCGTATCCGCCATAACCGCCTTTACGCAAACTTACAAAATACAAAGTTTTGCCGTCTGCACTGATAGAAGGCTGCGATTCCCAACCGGCCGTATTAATTGGTGCACCTAAATTGAAAGGTTTGTCCCAGTCGGTACTGTTTTTATGGGATAAAAAAATGTCGCACCTGCCCAAACCATCTGGGCGGTTGCAGCCGGTAAAAAATAAGTATTGGCCATCCTGCGTTAACGATTGCGCTCCTTCATTATATTCCGGCGTGTTGATTTTGTTGCTCAAACCAACAGCATTCGTCCATTGGTTTTTTACGCGTTTGCTTTGATAGAAATCTTCATTGTTACCAATTTTTCTCGTAAAAATCAGTGTGCTTTCGTCGGCAGTCACATTTGGCAAATATTCGTCGGCATTGGTATTGATGAAACTGCCCAAATTTTCCGGCTTAAAATCTACAGGATGCTGGATTGCACTTAGACTAAAATCGCAATCAACCAGCAATTTCTGAGCAGTTGCGCGGTCTTTCGGTAAAATCTCGTTGAAATTTGTATATTGCAACAGCACAGTTTTGGCTTCTGCATATTTGCCCAGCATAATATCCACATCCCCCAAATTCAAGTACATGGCGCGGTTGTAGTTTGGGTTCAGAGAAATTGCTTTGGTAAATTGCAAGGCAGCTTCAGCATAAAGATGCGTGTAGCGGTAAACATTCCCAAGCTGGTTGTGGGCTTCTACAAACTGGTCGTCGGCAGCAATAGCCTGGTTTAATTGCGCCGCTGCTTCTTTATACTGCTGATAATTAATACTTTGATTAGCCAGCACATAAAATTTAATTGCTTCTTTATTGTTGGTCGAATACGGTTGCTGCGCCAAAACAACAAAAGGAAGGCATAAAAGAAGCATCAGGAGGTATCGCATCACACAGGTTTATACGAACCAAGGTAAAAACATATTAAGGAATGTTCAAATATTTATGTGTTTGCAGCGAAACTTCCCATTTTGGGTTTTGCATTACATAATCCACAATCATTGGTGTAACGTTTGCCGCTCTGGACCATTCCGGTTGTAGGTACAATTTACAACTTTGCGAAACCAAAGCTGCGTGTTCTTCGGCCCATTTAAAATCTGATTGGTTAAAAACGATCACTTTTAATTCATCCGCGGCAGCCAAAACAGAAGGCGTTGGTGGTTTAAATTTTTTGGGAGAAAGGCAAATCCAATCCCAAAAACCTGAAATCGGGTAGGCACCGGAAGTTTCAATAAAAGTTTTAATACCTTTTTTTTGCAATTCCGCAGTTAAATAATCCAAATTATAAATCAGCGGTTCGCCGCCGGTAATTACTACTGCTTTTGCCGGATATTTTCCGGCATTGGCCATAATAGTATCTGCGGAAGTAAGCGGATGCTGATCAGCGTCCCAGCTTTCTTTTACATCGCACCAGGGGCAGCCCACATCGCATCCGCCCAAACGGATAAAGTAAGCCGCTTTGCCGGTGTTAAACCCTTCGCCCTGAATGGTATAAAATTCTTCCATCAAAGGAAGCATCGTGCCGTTTGCCGGTATGGTTGCTGTCATTTCCAAGATGCGAATATAAACATTCTGCCTGCATAGGTTTTTCGACTTTAAATTTCATGACATTCAATTTAATAAATGCCATCCAAATTTGTATCATTACTTCCAAATTAGAAATGGATGAAGAAACTTTACTTCGGTGTGCTGATGCTTCTTTTATCGATGTTTTCTTCGTGTGTGAACGTGGAAGAACGCTATACTTTTTTAAAAGACGGTGCCTGCAAAATTGATTACCGTTTCAACATGGGCAAAGCGGTTTCGGTGCTTTCCAATTTGCTGCCCGATTCAATCAAGCAAACACCTTCCTACCTCACTGCAAAAGATACGGCCATTAATTTTTTGAGTGACCTTTCCGACAGTACGCGTAAAAAATTAAACGGTGAACAGGTAAATGTAGCGCGATCAACCATGCTGCATTTTAAGATGAACCTGAAAAATAACTTGATGCTGGCCACACTTCAATATGAAGCAAAAAACCCGAAAGAAATCAAATACTTTTTGACGCACATCTCCAAACTGGCGCAAAAACAGCAGTTAGGGCAAGTGCTGAACAGCCCGCAAATGCTGTCGCCTTCCACCAATCGCGGCACGGTCATCAGTCAGGATTATTTTAATTACGACATTGGCAGCAGGCATTTTACCCGGAAAGTGGATACTGTTAAGTTCCGGAAATATTTCAGGCAGAACGAAGCCATGTTCAATATGGCCAAAGCTGCGCTGATTGAGATGCCTTACAGCGTGGTGATGCATTTCCCGCATCCGGTTAAAAAAACGGGAAATATAAGGGCAAAATTATCTTCCGATAAAAAATTATTGACGCTAATCAGCAGTCTGGAGGAAATTACAAAAACGCCTCAGATCATGAATTTAAAGGTGGAATACTGATGCTGGAATGGATAAAGGTTGCTGAAAATATACCGGTAAAAGAAGCATTTATCCGAAAGGTTAAAGCTGGAAACCACAACCTTTGTTTGGTTGGTTTTGAAGGAATGATCTATGCTGTATCAGCAAAATGCCCACATGCCGGCGGCGAATTAGCTGGCGGATGGTGCGAAAACGGGCAGGTTGTTTGTCCGCTCCACCGTTATCAATATGATTTAAAAACCGGCAAGGGCGCAGCAGGACAAGGTGATTATGTGGATATTTTTCCGGTGGAAGTGAGGGCAGACGGTGTTTATGTGCAGGTGAAAAAGCGTTGGCGTTTATTTTGATTTGCTTGTCTTCCTGGCTTTGCTGTCATTGTGAACTTGTTTGAGAATCCCTCTTGCTTGATCACAACCTTTCTGATGAGATGCCGAAATAAATTCTGCATGACAACAAATGCTTCTTTTATCACCGTTTTTTGATTATCATAGCCAAGATAGGTGAGTAAACATTAAATATGGGTAACAAAGCAAAATTTAGTTCCATTTATTAGCTATCTGCTCGTAGAAGAATTATCAAAAAATCGGATGAATGTGTAACCTAATTAATTTTCATGTTGTCGTATAGTGAAAAATCAAAACATGAAATGCATCCTATCAGTATTACTTATCCTTGTTAGTCTTTCAGGTTTTGGACAAACTGCAATTGATTCTACTTATCGACCGGACTTCACCATGGAAAATGTTAAGTTTAACAGTGTCGGCGTCACTCTGGCAGGTGCTATTTTTAAACCCAAGCATATGTATGCGGCGGTAGTCATCGTACATGGGTCTGGTCAGGAAACAAAGATGGTGGAGATCGCGTCACTTTTGGCGAGAAAAGGCATCGCGGTTTTAACCTATGACAAACGCGGAGTGGGAAAATCGGGCGGGGTTTATGCTGGCCCGGAAGTCGGAACCAATAACATTGACTCTTCCAATCTCAACCTATTGGCTTTAGATGCAAGCGCCGCATCTAACGCACTATTGGCACGTCTGCCGGCCAATCATGGGCCGTTGGGCTTAATGGGTTTTAGTCAGGCTGGCTGGATAATACCTATTGCCGCAAAAAAAAATCGTAATGTGAACTTTATGATATTATTTAGCGGACCAGTTGTTACAACTCTCGAACAGCTGAGATTTCAGTTTTATACGCAAGGAAGTTCCAGCTTTTGGGAGACACACACTGAAGCTCAGGCACGCGAGCACATACGCAGCGACTCTGATCGGTATCAATTTGCCGACACTGATCCGCGCGATGCCCTCGCCACGCTCTCGATTCGGGGACTTTGGCTTTTTGGAGGCAAAGATGTGCAAGCTCCAGTACAATTATCAATAGAACATCTCAATGTGCTTAAAACACAAGGTAAGCCCTACGAATACCAGTTGTTTCCAGAGTTAGGACATAACACTGCCTTCTCGAAATCACACGAACCAGTTAGCGTTGCTATTCAATGGATTAAAACAATCGGTGGTCGCATGAAGCGGTAATACTAGGTTTAGGATTAACGGCTTCGATATACTCTGAAACCAGTGTGGTTTTCCGTATGATGCTCTAATTTGTGAACTCTATTAATAAATTGTCTGTTTTGTTTTAAGATATTTCGCCTGTTTTCGCTATCTCACTATACCTATTTAGTGATAGGTATTTTTAAAAATTCACCTCTTTTTAAGGATAGATTTCTTTTCGTGCCGAGGCCAGCGTGTTTTTCAGCAAACCAATAATCGTCATCAAACCAACGCCTCCCGGAACAGGTGTAATCCAGGAAGCTTTCGGTGCTACGTTCTCAAAATCCACATCACCGTACAATTTATAGCCAGATTTGGTTTGGGTAGATATTTCCCGGTTCATGCCAACATCAATTACAATAACACCGTCTTTCACCATATCTGTCGTAATAAAATTCTTTTTACCGATGGCAACGATCAAAATATCAGCATCTAAAGTAAACTTTTTAATGTCAGGCGTTCTGCTATGGCACATGGTAACCGTACAATTTCCGGGATTTGCATTCCGCGCCATTAAAATACTCATCGGCGAACCAACAATATTGCTTCGGCCCACAACTACACAGTGTTTGCCGGCAGTTTCGATGCCGTATTCCTTCAATAGCAGCATAATTCCATAAGGCGTTGCCGGGATAAAAGAAAGCAAATTGCGCTGCATCCGGCCTAAATTTAGCGGATGAAAACCATCTACATCTTTGCGGGGATCAATTTTTTCGGTTACTTTTTCGGGATCGATATGTTTTGGTAGAGGCAGTTGTACGATAATACCGTCGATACCAGCATCGGCATTTAGTTCCGCCACTTTTTCCAGCAGTTCTTCTTCGGTCACGTCATCTTCATAACGCACTAAGGAAGATTGAAAGCCAACCTTTTCGCAGTTGCGCATTT
>JAABUS010002408.1_pt1 | contig 35563 bp, 30 predicted proteins | sample 5560161 | NCBI WGS metagenome assembly JAABUS01 (sample SAMN10711885, study PRJNA513376) | rock metagenome | isolation source: Antarctica rocks | place: Antarctica: Victoria Land, Trio Nunatak nord | collected 2016-01-04 | reverse complement strand
CACCGATACCGGGTATCCAGTCAACCAACTGTGGCAGCCGGTACTGGGTGATGTCGTTGAACACGCCGTATGGTTCGGCGAACATATATTGCCAGAGTCGAGCCGAAACGACGGTTGGGATCGCCCATGGGACCAGGATCGCTGTCCGCAGGAGCCCACGTCCGGCAAAGTTCGAGAAGATCAGAAGGGCCACTGCCATCCCGAGGATCGTCTCGAAAAGCACCGAAAGGACCGTGAACTGGATGGTGTTGACGAAGGCGCTGCGGAAGTTCCGGTCTTCCCAGAGGAACCGGTACTGGTCCAGCCCACGCCAGACCGCCTCGTCCGCCCGAGTCAGCCTAGCATCGGTGAACGAGTAGTAGACCGTCTGGGCCAGCGGGTAGAGGGCCACAACGACGACCACGAGCAGACTTGGCGCGACCATCGCCCAAGCCAGCCGTTCTCGGGCCTTGGCCCAACTTGCCCGAGGAAGGTCGGGATTGCGGGACGTTTCAGTGACGCCAGCGGATGGCGGTACCGGTACTGCGGACTGGCTCATGATCCGTGATCCTCCGAAGGCCCTGGAAGATACACGACGACGCTGTCGTGCGTGAGACGACCACCAGCCCGGCACATGCCGGACTGGTGGAAGCCTCATGACCGATTGTCGACGAAGAACGCTTCTGGAATACCTTAGGTGGCACCCAGCTCTGACGTTCGACTACAGACCACTAAGGATGCCGTCGATGTCGCTCTCCATGTTGGCGACCGCCTCGGAGGCTGAGACGGAGCCGTTCAGGATGGCGTTGAGCTGCTGGTAGTAGACAGCCGAGACCTCGGCGTAGTTCTCGCCGGAAGCGGTCGACGGGCGGGCGACTGCGCCACCGGTGAATACATCACGCAGATCAGCGATGAACGGCTGAGCCTGGCCGACCTCAGGGTCGTCGAACACCGAGATGAGCGTCGGGGTGTGGGACTTCTCGATCGCGAAGCTGCGCTGGACACCGGCGCTCGACAGGTAGCGGGTGTACTCGATCGCCGCCTCCTGCTTCGTGCTGAAGCTGGAGACGAACATGTTCCAGCCACCGAGCGTCGCGGCGTTGCGGGCACCGTCGCCGTCGCCCATCGGCAGGACGGAGACGCCGACATTACCAGCCACGGCGGACTCGGGAGCGTTACCGGCCGAAAACATGTACGGCCAGTTCCGAGCGAAGGCGACGTTGCCGGCGACGAAGTTGTTGAGCGTGTCGACTTCCTGATAGTTGACGACGCCCTGCGGGGTGATGGTGTTAATCCAGCCCGCCGCGCGTTCGAAGGCGGCTATCGCCTGAGGATTGTTGATGCTGATCGTGCCGTCCGGCTCGACGATGTTGCCACCGCCGTTGGAGACCTGCCACTCGAGGCCGTTGCAGGTCAACCCCTCGTAGGCGGCGCCCTGCCAGGCAAAGCCGATGAAGTTCGGGTTGGTGGCCTGCTGATCGTCCTGGATCATCTGCGCCGAGGTGGCCAACTCGTCCCAGGTCGTTGGCACTGTCAGGCCGTACTGCTCGAGCAGGTCGGTCCGGTGGTAAAGCAGCCCAGCGTCGGTGTACCAGGGGATGGCAACGAGCTTGCCCTCGACGGTGTTGTTCTCGACGAGCGCCGGCAAGTAGTCACTGATCGTGGCACTGACGGTCTCGGTCAGGTCAACCGCGAACGGGGCGATGATACCGGGCCAGATGACGTCGATCTGGTAGACGTCCAGGTCAGCCGACTGCGCGGCGAACTGCTGGCGGTAGTTCTGGAGACGGTCCGTCGCGGACTGCTCACCAGCGACGATCTCGACGATGATGCCGGTCGCCTCGGTGAACTTAGCGGCTGCGGCGGCGTGCCAGTCGTTGTCGACGCTGCCGGAGTCGGCCAGGACGGCCCGGATGGTCGTGCCGCCAAGGTCGGTGCGCAGGTCGGTCGGAACCTGGATGCTATAGCCGACTTCACCGGTCGCGGCCGGGGTGCCTTCCGGCGTGGCCTGGGCGGCGACTTTGAGGCCACCGAGGGTGGACAGCGTCATCGCGCCGGCGCCGGCCATCGAAGCCCGGAAGAGCATCTCGCGCCGGGTGATCCGGCCGCTCACGAAGTCGCGCCGCGCGGCGGCGACCGTTGGGTGCAGGATCGAAACGGGATTCTTGAAACGAGTCATCTACTGAGCCCTCTCCGTCATTGGAAGTGGTTGCCGAACAGCACCGTCCGCCTCAGGACCTGCCTGACGACGAACATCCGCTGCCGTCCGAACCCTAACGTGAACCGGCCTCCGTCGTCGGAAACCCGTTCGTACCTGCGGCTTATACACAGAGACGGAACATTCGTCAAGCTTTCCGCCATCCGAGCGGCCGTCCGGTTCGCAACCCTGCGTTCCGGAGAGCCCCAAGCCAACGCACGGAGTATCGCACACCGGTGTCCACAGAGTTACCCAGATTCACTGAAACAGTTTCAGTTCTCCCTATCGCGATTCGCTCCTGTCTGATCCATCTCCCTTTGGAAACAACGTTTCCCGACACGATGTTCTCGAAAGATTGGCTATGCCAGCTGATCGGTGGTCGGGGGAGCCAGGATCCAGGACCTGTTTCGACGCCAAACGCAACACCTCAGTGACCCCGGTGGGACGTCCCACCGGGGTCACTCGTTCGCGATTCGGTTTTCCGTGATGGTCGAGCCATGAGCCTACTGGTAGGTGATGATGTCCGGCGGCGGGTCGAGCGCCATCATGTCGGCCGGCGTCATCTCGGGGGTATCGTTGACCTCGTTGTTGTCCATGAAGACCTTGAAGCCGGAGAAGAACGTGATCTGGTCGATCCACTCGGTCACCATGACCTCATACGTGGTCTGCTTCTCCTCCGGGGCACCGTGGCCGTCGGCATGGATGATGAGCTCGACGCCGGGAACGTCCTCGATGTTCTCCTTGTTCTCGATCATCGAGTAGTGGAACTGGTGCACCAGGAGGAGCTTCTGCGGGATGCCGAGCTCGGCCGAGAGGTCGGCCATCTCCTGCTGCGCATCGTTGACATCGGACGCGTCGATCTCACCCAGGTCGATGCTGGGGACCTCTCCCTCGTCCATCGCGAATTCCGGGTCGAGCGCGAGGTGGACGTTCGGCTGCTCGAGCAGCGGCCGGAGGCGTTCGATCTCGTCGGGGATGCTCCGGCGACCGATCTGGGTGTCGAGGAAGACGAGCATGTCGTGGTCGGCGGCGAAGTCGATGTACTCCTGGATGGACTCGAAATCCGTGTCGGACAGGAAGCTGCCATCCGACTGCGGATCGGCCTGCGCCACGCTCGTGATGATCTCGAAGGCCGGGATCACCGGGCGGGAGGGGTCGGCCTCCTCCCAGTCCGCGACCTTGACCATGATCTGATCGTAGAGATCCTGGATCGTCGTCGTCCCGAGGATGCCCATCGCCCCTTCATGCGGATGGCCGTAGAAGGCGACGATGCGGTTGGCTGGCAGGAGATTCTGGTCGGCGTCTTGATCGACCGTTCCGCTCGTCACCGCTGCCTGCTGATCGCCGGTCGCTGCCGTGGACGCATCGACGCCGGCGACGCCCCCGCCATCCGTGCCGGTGGCCGAGCCGATCGCGCGACCGATCCCGGTGTTTGCACCGGCCCGAGAAGATGTCTCCGTGCTGGCAGCCACCGCGGCGTCCGTCCCTGGCTGGCTGACAGGGGCGCCGGCCGCGGCATCACCCGTCTCCGTGGTGGTTGCCGTATCGGCGCTGCCGGCATTGGCGAGGTCCGGCGCCGAGAGCTCCCGGGACGCGGGTGAGCCGGAGCTGAACGCCGCCGTCCCGAGGATGATGACGAGCACCAGGACGGCGCTGAGCAGCCGCTCGGAGGGCAGCCAACCCGGCAGGCTGGCCGGCAGCCAGCCCTTGCCGACCGGTACCCGGCGCGGACGCGCGGGTGGCGGCGGGTCGTCGATCCACTCCGCCGAGAATGGAGCCGGTCCGATCCGCGGTTCCGTCTTGCCCTTGCTCATCCGTGGTCCCACCCGCATGCGTTCGTGTCTCCGGTTCGGCTGATCTCTGGTCGATCGTGATCGTGATCGTGATCGCAACGGGCGGGACGGTCTGCTGACCTGGCGGGCCGATCCCAACGAAACACCCGCGCTGGATACGTCAGGCCAGATCCAGCCTTCGATCGGTCACTGGTAGCTGATGTAGTACGGTACCGGATCGAGTTGCAGGATCTCGTCCGGGGTCATGTTCGGGATGTCGGTGTACTGGTTGAGATCTGGATCATCGCGGTTGTAGAAGACCTTGAACCCGGCCCAGAACGCGAGCTGGTCGGCCCACTCGGTGATGACGACCCCGTACGTCTCCTTCTTCAGTTCCGGGGCGCCGTGCCCGTCGGCATGGAGGACCAGTTCCACCCCCGGCGTGTCCTCGATCGTCTCCTTGTCCTGGATCATGTCGTAGCGGAACTGATGGACCATCAGCACCTTCTGCGGGATGCCCTCGTCCCGCGACAGGTCGGCCAGGTACTGCATGGCCCAGTTGACATCATCCGCGCTGATGTAGCCGTAGTTCTCGCCGGGGATCTCGTCGTCGTGGATGGCGAACTCCGGGTCGATGGCCAGCATCACGTTCGGCTGGCTGAGCAGCGGCCGAAGCCGTTCCACCTCACCCCGCACGCCGCGCTTGCCGACCTGGACATCGATGAAGGTGAGCATCCCGTGCTCGTCGGCGAAGTCGATGTAGGGCTGGATCTCATCGAAATCGATATCGTTGAGGAAGGTCCCGTCGGACTGTTCCGTGCTCTGGGCGACCGTCGCGATGTACTCCCAGGTCGGGATGACGTTGGTGTCCGGATCCGCCGCCTGCCACTCCGCGACCTGATCCATCAGCTGGGCGTAGGTGTTGTCGATCGTGTCCATACCGAGAATACCCAACCTGCTGTCAATCGAGGTCCCGTAGTAGGCGACGATCCGGTTGGACGGGAACAGATTGCCATCGGCGTCACGGGGGAATTCACCGCTCTGGCTGGCAACGACCTCCGTTCGGCTCGCGCTCTGCCCTGCCGCTGCCTGACCGCCGGTGGCAGGGTTGCTCGCGGCCGCGTCGGCGCCATTCGCGGCGGTCGCGGACTCGTCGGTCCCGCTGGCGGCGATCCCCGCCGACGGATCACCGGCCACTCCCGTCGTACCCGGAGTGACCAGGGATGACTCGGCCGGGATCAGCGCGTCGGAACCGGAGCCGCCATCAAGCTCGGGAGCGGTCAGATCCCGGGTGGCGGAGGTGTTCGAGCTGAACGCCGCCGTCCCCAGGATGATGGCCAGCACCAGGAAGGCGCTGAGCAGCCGCTCGGAGGGCAACCAGCCGGGCAGGTTCGACGGCAACCAGCCAATCCGGACCGGCACCCGGCGCGGGCGCTCGGGCAGCGGAGGGTCGTCGATCCACTCGGTGGAGAACGGCACGGGTCCGATCCGCTGGTCGGTATCGCTCATCTTCGGGCCGATCCGCATGGGGTTCCTGTCCTTGGTCGGGCCGAACCGGCTCCACCGCACGCGTCGCCCGGCCTCGTCGCCACGAGCCGAATGGCCGGGCGTCTGGCAGCGTCATCGTGCGGTTCATGCTCGTTCGGAACACGTTTCTGTCGTGCCATTCGACGTGGGCCCGGGGCGCGGGCCCGTCCGGATGGCAGCGCGTCGTCCAGCCACCGGGCGCTCGCATGGACGCTAGCATGCCAGACAGGGCGTCACACTGACAACTGAACCGGACATCGATGACCTTTATGTCGATATGGGCGAGCAGGGACGGCGCGACCGCCGCCCCGCCTACGCGTAGTGCGTGATGACCGGCGTGCCGATCGGCGCCCACTCCCAGAAGAAGCGGGAATCTTCCAGCAGCAGGTTCAGGCAGCCGTGACTACCAGGCCGGCCGATCGTCTCCTTCGTCCGCCACCAGGCGAAGTGGATGGCGTGGCCGCGGTCGGTGAAGTACTGCGTGAACAGCACGTTCTTCAGGTCGAAGAAGCTCTCGGCGCCGATCGCGCCGCTGGTCATCTCCTCGTTCGCCACCCGGTAGTTGGTCGCCCACCAGCCGACCGGCGTCTCGTAGCCGGCCATGCCGGTCGTCGTGACGGCGACCCGGACCGGAGTCGTCCCCTCGTAGGCGATCATGAGCTGCTGAGTCAGGTTGACGTCGATCCACTTGCCCCAAGTCGGGGCGCCCGCCGGGACGGGCGTCGGCTCGACTGGCGCGTTGCGGCCGACGTTGCGGGCGTAGATGAACTGGTTGTCGCCGACCTGGGCCCACATCTTCGAGCCAGGATCGACTTCCTCCCCGTTGACCCAGGCGGTGACTTCGACCGGATCGCCGAAGGAGAGTTCCTTGACCGACTTCGCCTGGCGACTGGGCTGCTCACGGACGTTCGACTCGCCGAGCGACGCTCCCTGCCAGACATTGAGCTTCCAGTCGGCGGTCGACCGGCCGGGCAGCGACGGCGGAGTCGTCAGCCAGTCCTGCGCCAGCCAGCCGGCGTAGCCATCGACGTAGCCCGGAACCCAGGCATCATGGCCACCGGGGACGGCGATGAACTCGGCGTTCTCGGGCACCAAAACGAGGGCGCCCGACGCGGCATCGGGCAGCTCCCGCAGGTTGAGCCCGTCGGAGGCGCTGACGAGGTACGTGTCGCCGCCGGTCGGGGGCTGTGGGGCGAAGGCCGGGTCCCCGCCGAGGGCTTCCAGCTCGACGATCTCTCGCCAGGCCGGGTAGAGGCGCACGCCGCCGGTCGTCTCCTGCAGGATGGCGCTCTCGAAGACCTGCCGCCGGGAGCCGTCGTCGGCCGTGAAGGCGTTCGTCAGCGGCGCGCCGATGAACGAGCGCTGGCCATGCTTCTCATAGAAGTTCCCGAAGCGATCCTCGACGGTGAACGAGCCGCCGCCCCGATTGCCGGACGGCATGTACGGTGCCCGCTGCTGCTCGGTGAAGAGGAGCGGCACGGCGAGCGGGACCTCGGTCGTCGGGTCGTAGCCCAGCACCAGGCCGGGGAAGTACTGCGTCAGCCAGCCGGTCTTGTCGTCGAAGCGCTCCTCGGACAGCGGCGCCCCGAGGACTTCCTCCGCCCCGAATTGCTGCCAGAGCGAGCGAAACGGGTCGCCGAGATTGTGGCCGGTGTCGGGGAAGTAGGTGAACGCGCCGATGTCCGTCTCGGATGAGACCCCGATCGGGACGGCGTCGGGCTCGACCGCCGGGGTCGCGGCCCCTGACGATGATGGGGAGGGTGACGCGGACGGGTCCGACTCGCCGAGCGGGATCTCAACCGGGTCAGAGGAAGCGCCGGGCTTTGGCGAGGTCGGCACGATCACCGGGTCCGCGGAGGCCGAGCGGACACCGAGCCAGGCCAGCGCCAGCAGCCCCGGCGTCGCCCTGAGCAGACTGCGGCGGGCGATGGGACGGCGCGACCAGCCGGTGGCCAGGTCGTCGATGGGTCGTTGCCCGTTCATGGTCAGACACTCCTGTCGGTGGGTGGATCGCTGGCGGGGATGAGGACCAGGACTGGCCTGGAATGACGGAATGGCGGGCGGTCGGGTGGGCCGATCGGGGAGATACGGCGCGACCAGACCTACATCCCCTCTGTGTACGTCCGGACCGCGCCACCGGACGCCTCGCGCCGTGGCATCATGGTCCGACTCTGAGCACGGGCGGCCCATCTCATCCGGCTCTGATCCCCATAACGCGCCAGGGTCTACAGAGGTTTCCCCATTGCGACGCGGCACGTCGCTTCGGTCGACGATGCATCACCCCCGCTCCCGCACCAGTCAGCCAGTCAGCCAGTCAGCCAGGAGTCCGGCACCATGTCAGGCAATCAGCCCTCCGCGACCCGTGTCGACCCCGCTGAGGAGGCGATCCGCGCCAGTCCGAGCGGCCTCTACACGCAGTACCTCGCCTGGCGGGAGACGGGAGGGACCGGCCTGTTCGTCGCCCGGCAATGGCTCGGGACCGGCCAGCGGGTCTTCCGGCACACCCACGCCGTCGAGGAGGTGCTGGTCTTCCTGTCCGGCGTGGGCACCGCGACGCTCGGCGACGAGGAGGTCGCCGTCGGTCCGGACATTACGCTGGTCGTCCCGGCCGGCGTCGTCCACGGCTTCCGGAACGACGCCGAGGAGACGCTCCTCGTCCTCGTGATCTTTCCCGGTGACGTCTTCGCCCGGACCGATTTCGTGGAGCCGACCCTGGACCAGCGCCACCTCCAGCCGACGGAGATTGGCGGCCTGAAGGCGTCGGGCTAGCAAACGACGGCTGTCGTCGTAGGGTCATCCGCTCTCGCTTCGCTGGCGGTGACCGGCGCCCGCAGGCGCGATACCGCGCAGCGGTGCAGGGCGACCGGAGCACGCCGATTCAAACCAGCGAGCCGTTTGCGGGACATGGTCTCGCCTGACGGCGGAGGCCGCTGCGGCGGCCGGTCACCGCCAGCGAAGCGAGAGCGGATGACCCTACGAAACGGTCGCCTTCAGCTTGTTCAGGTTGAACGGGATGATATGCAAAACAAACGACGGTCGGGATGATCCCGGCCGTCGTTTGATCATCGTTCTTTGGAAGCTTCGCGGGACGATTAGTTGCTGCGCTGCATCCCGCTGACGAGCATGACGTAGTAGAGCAGGGTCAGGAGAGCACTGGCGAAGCCGGCGATGTACGTCCAGGCGGCGGAGTCGAGCACCTTGGAGACACCCTGGCCATCCTCGACCGAGACCATCCCGCCGCTAGCGAGGGCGGCCTTGGCCCGGCGCGTGGCGTCGAACTCGACCGGCAGCGTGACCAGGGCGAACAGGGTGCCGAGACCGAACATCGCTACACCCAGCCAGGCCAGACCCGTCAGGCCGATCAGGAAGCCGGCCAGCAGGACGAAGATACCGAGGTTGGAGCCGATGCTCACGACCGGAACGATCGCCGTGCGGAACTTCAGCGCCGGGTAGCGCTGGGCGTCCTGGATCGCGTGGCCCACCTCGTGGGCGGCGATGCCGATCGCGGCGACGGTCGGCTGTCCGTAGACACCCGGGGACAGGCGCAGCACGCGCTTGCGCGGGTCGTAGTGGTCCGAAAGCTCGCCCGGCGTCTGCTCGATGGAGACGTCGAAGAGGCCGTTGGAGTCCAGGATCTGGCGGGCGGCCTGCGCACCGGTCAGCCCCATATGGTTGCGGACCTTGCTGAACTTGCCGTAGTTGCTCTTGACACGGTTCTGGGCCCAGAGCATGAGGATCACGCCTGGGATCATGAAGAGGAGGAAGACAGGATCGAAGAAGAACATCGAGGTCCCTTCGGCCGTCGGTGCCGCTCACGCGCCCTGACCACCTGGTCAGTGCGGCGGACCGTCCGGCGACAGGTTCCAGTACTCTGGAACATGGTTAAGTATACGCGATTCAGGGACCGGCATGTCCCGAAACGGACGGCGATCTGTCACGGTTCGGTGACGTTCACGGCTTCGCAGGGCGACATCCAGTGATCGTGCCATCGTTCCAGATTCACAATATTTCGGTTATCCAAAGCAACTCCGTGAACGTCCGGCATACCATCTGCGACACATGAGTTCTGGTAAAGATCGCGAGGCTCCAACGCTGCTTGCCGTCCCTGGGCGGTTGTCCCGCTACTGACTACACGATCATGGATCGGACCCTCGATCGCGGTATCCTGTGAGGGAATGCGGCCCGAGACATCAATGCCGGCATCCGGTCAGGCCATACCGCTGTTGGATGAGCGGCGTCCCCTGTGACTGGCCGAGCCCGTCGCGCCGCTCCGGAGTTTCCTTCCTGATGACGAGTTCCGCTTCCGCCCCATCTGTCTCAACGGCTCCGGTCGAAGCCAGTTCGCACCCGGCGACTGACGCCCTGGCCGCGACGCTCTCGGCCAACGAGATGGTCGATGCGCTGATCCAGCCCCACATCGACGCCGCGATCGCCGCCCTCGGAGCGCCATCCAGCCTGATGTCGCTCATGGCGCGGTATCACCTCGGCCAGATCGAGGCGGACGGCCAGCCGTCGACGCCCGAGGTGATCCGGACCAGCCAGGGCAAGCGCCTCCGTCCCGCCGTCGCGCTGCTGTCCTGCGCGGCGGCGGGCGGCGATCAGGCCCGGTCGGCCCCGGTCGCGGCCGCGATCGAGCTGCTCCACCAGTTCACGCTGATCCACGACGACATCCAGGACGAGAGCCCGACCCGTCGCCACCGTCCGACCGTCTGGAAGGTCTGGGGCATCGGCCAGGCGATCAACGCCGGCGATGCGATGCACGCGTCGGCTCACCTCGCCCTCTACCGGCTGATCGACGCCGGCGTCGACGTGGGGCTGGTCATGCGGCTGGCCGGCGAGTACGACCGGATGACGATCGAGATCGTCCGCGGGCAGGTCCGCGACCTCGGCTTCGAGGGCCGGGACGACGTGACGCCGGACGACTACCTCGACATGATCTCCGGCAAGACCAGCGCGATCATCCGCTACGCCGCGCTGGCCGGGGCCCTGATCGCCGGCGTCGATGATGGGACGGCCGACGCCTTCGCCCGCTTCGGCCTGTCGCTCGGGATCGGCTTCCAGATCCAGGACGATATGCTGGGGATCTGGGGCGCGGCCGAGCAGACTGGCAAGGCCGCGGCCGACGACATCCGCCGCCGCAAGCAGAGCCTGCCGATCCTGCTGCTCCGCTCAGCCGCCGATGGTGCCAAGCGCCGCCTGCTGGACGACCTCTACCACGGCGATCAGATCGACGAGACCGGGATCGACCAGGTCCTCGGGCTGCTCGACGACTACGACATCCGCACGATGATCGAGGCCCGGGTCCAGACCTATCACGACGAGGCCCGGACCTGCCTGCTGGCGGCCTCAGCGGACGGCCTGAACCCGGCCCGCGACGCCCTGCTCCGGATCGTCGAGCAACTCGCGATCCGGGACCACTGACACTCGCGATAGTGGTCGTCGGTCCGGCGCCGCCCCGACGATGCCGATTCCAACCGGATCGTCGAGCGGCTGGCTATTGGCCGCCGCTTCGATCGACCTTCCCCACGATGGCCTGGGCCGCTCGATTCTACCAACGGACCTGATTCAGTTGTGCCTGACGGCGATCCGGATCAGCGGAAGAAGCGGATCATCAGCGGGTAGCGGAACGGCTGGCTGTGGAGCGCCCGGATCGTCGCCATGACCAGCGAGACCAGGAAGACCAGCCCGACAACGCCGGCGGCGAAGGCAAGCACGATCAGCCCCAGGCCGAGCGTGACGATCGCGAGCGGGATCGCGATCACGACCCCGATCAGCCCGTAGACGACCAGAGACAGCATCGCGTTGAGGCTCTCGCGGCCGTAATCGGAGGCGAACTCATCGCTCCCCTTGCGAAGCTGCCAGACGAGCAGCGGGATGACGAAGGAGAGCAGCCCGGCCGAGAGGATCGCGCCAGCGACGATCCCAAGGGGCGCGGCCGCCGCCCAGAGCCGGGAGGAATCGGAGACCGGCGGCGCGGCGCGGCCACTTCCGCTGGACCGGGTCGACGCCCGCCGGGACGGCGGCTCTTCCCACCAGGTCGGCTCCGGAACCGACGTCCGCTGCTGCCAGGACTGGCGTTCCGACCACGGCTCGGGCTCGCTCCATGGGGCGGCACCGCGGCTGCGGCGAGCAGGACCCAGACCGGCGGTGTCCCGCTTGCCGGCGGCCGACCGGGGGCTCTGCTCCGGCACCGGGGCCCCGCAGTTGGCGCAGTAGAGATCTTCGAGCCGCAGGTTGGCGCCACACCGCTGACACTGCCCGGTATCCAGATTGGTTGTCATCGTCTGTCGCTGCTCCCCCGATATCGTCCGGGTGATGATTGTCCTGGTGTCGGACGGTCCGCTCTTCGGTATCCTGAGGACAGTGTAGGAGCCGGAGATGGCCCAGCGGTGGCGAAGGGGTGACCAAGATGTGACATCGTTCGCAACCGGACCACGCTGCCCGACGCGACGTCAGGGAGAACGTTCCCATGCAGCAACCCGTGATCGATGTCGTCGACCTGTTTCCCGGCCTGCGATCGGCACTGATCGCCCTGCTCGGGGAGCTCTCGCCGGACGACTGGCAGCGGCCGACGGCCTGCGATGGCTGGTCGGTCCATGACGTCGCGCTGCATGTGCTCGGCGTGGACGTCAACATCATCGCCCACGACCGCGACGGTCAACGGCAGGCCGTTCCGCCCGGACTCGACCTCTCCGACTGGAACGGTCTTGTCGCGTTCATCGACCAGCGCAACGCCATCTGGGTCGAGGCGACCCGCCGCCTGAGTCCGCGGATGACGCGGGACTTCCTCGCCGAGACCGGGCCGCAGGTCGAGGCCTGGTTCCAGGCGGCCGACCTGCTGGCGCCCGGGGATCCAGTCGACTGGGCCGGCCCAGACCCGGCCCCGGTCTGGGTCCACGTCGCCCGCGAGTACACCGAACGCTGGGTGCATCAGCAGCACATCCGCGACGCGGTCGGTCGCCCCGGCATGACGGAGCAGGCGTGGCTCCATCCGGTCCTCGACGCCTTCGCACTGGCCCTGCCCCACACACTCCGGGATGTCATCGCCCCTCCCGGTGCAGTCGTGACACTGATCGTCACCGGCCCAGCTGGCGGCCGGTGGTCAGTGGTCAGTGGTTCGGGAAAGCACCGGCTGGCAACCGACCGACGAACCCTTCGATCAGCCCGTCGCCTCGCTGGACCTAGATCAGGACACCGCCTGGCGCCTGTTCACCCTGGGAATCACGCCCGAGCGGGCCCGGGCGACCAGCGTCGCTACCGGAGACCAGGCGATCACCGATACCTTGCTGGGGATGGTCTCGATCATCGCCTGACCGGCAGCGAGTCCGCCGGGGATCAGTACTCGAGCAGGCTCTGGACGTCGTAGTGGCCGAGCCGCTGCCGGCCGCCGAGGGCGAGCAGTTCGGCCAGGACGAAGACGCCCCCGATCTCGGCGCCGAGCTGCTCGATCAGGTCGGCGGCGGCGCGGACCGTCCCGCCAGTGGCGAGCAGGTCGTCGACGAGCAGCACCCGCTGGTCGGGGCCGACAGCGTCGACGTGGATCTCCAGCGTGGCCTCGCCGTACTCCAGCGCGTAGGCGGCCGAGCGCGTCGTGAACGGGAGCTTGCCGACCTTCCGGACCGGGACGACCCCGACGCCAAGGGCGTAGGCCAGCGGGGCGCCGAAGATGAACCCGCGGCTCTCGATCGCGACGACCGTATCGATCTGGCCCTGATAATGGCGCTGAAGCGCGTCGATCAGCTGGTGGAACAGCGGCCCATCGGCCAGCAGCGGGGTGATGTCCCGGAACAGGATGCCCGGCTGCGGGAAGTCCGGGATGTCTCGGATCCGCCCGCGGAGGGCGGCGATGTCGACGCCGGCGATGGGCCGGTCGGGGCTGAGCCGGGGCGAGGTCGTGGACAACGGCTGCTCCTGACTTGGTGGAACGGGTGCGGCCCGACCAGGGGCGGCAACCGGATCAGGCACAAGGGTACCCCGTCCGGTGGTCAGGAGGGTCGCTGGGCCGGTCGTCGGATTCCCCACCCGCGGACTGACCGGTCCTACTCGGCGGCGACGGCCTGGCGGCGGCGGGGCTGGTCGGCGAACTGCTGGCGGTAGAGCGTGCTGTAGAGCCCGCTCAGCCGCAGGAGCTCGGCGTGGGTGCCGTGCTCGACGATCCGGCCCTTGTCGAGGACGAGGATCTGGTCGGCCGCCAGGATCGTGCTGAGGCGGTGTGCGATCGCGATCGTCGTCCGGCCGCCCATCAGCCCATCGAGCGCATCCTGGACGTGGCGCTCGCTGGCGGAGTCGAGGCTGCTGGTCGCCTCGTCGAGGATCAGGACCCGCGGGTCCTTCAGCACGACGCGGGCGATCGCGATCCGCTGCTTCTCGCCGCCGGACAGCTTGTAGCCGCGCTCGCCGACGATCGTCTCGTAGGTGTCGGGCAGGTCCATGATCCGCTCGTGGATCGCGGCGGCCCCAGCGGCGGCCTTGACCTCCTCCAGCGTCGCGTCCGGCCGGCCGTAACGGATGTTGTCGATCACCGAGGCGTGGAACAGATACGTCTCCTGGGTCACCATCCCGAGCGTCTGGCCGATGCTCCGCAGGGTCAAGTCACGGACATCGCGCCCATCGATCTCGACTGCCCCGACCGTCGTATCGTAGAGCCGCGGGATCAGCGTGGCGATCGTCGTCTTGCCGGCCCCGCTCGGCCCGACGAGGGCGACGAGCTGGCCCGGCTCGGCGGTGAAGCTCACCCCGCGCAGCGCCCAGATCGGTTCGGGCGCCGGTTCGTTCATGGGCTGCGCCTCGGCCTCTGGCTCCGGGTCGGTGACCGCGGCATCCAGCGGCGCGACGACCTTGCGTCCGGCCGGTGGCGCCTCGTAGCGGAACCAGACGTCGCGGAAGGCGACCCGGCCCTGGGCCGTCTTCGGGTCGAGGGCGACCGCGCCGGGCTTGTCGGCGATCGAGACGGGCAGGTCGAGGTAGTCGAAGATCCGGTCGAACAGGGCCATGGCGCCCTGGACCTCGATCTGGACGCCGAGCATCGAGCCGACCGGACCGAACAACCGGGACTGGAGCGTCGTGAAGGCGACGATGTCGCCCAGGGAGGGGGCCGAGGGATCCCCGCCGGCGAGGATGATGTCGCGGCCGGCGAACCAGTAGACGATCGCCGGAGTGATCGAGAAGAAGACGCCGATCACCATCCGGAACCAGCGGCCGACCATCTGCTGCCGGACCTGGAGCGAGGAGAGGTTGGCGCTCTCGGCGACGAAGCGGCGCTCCATCTCCTCCTGCCGGCCGAAGACCTTGGTGAGCAGCACGCCGCTGACGGAGAGGGTCTCCTCGGTCAGGACCGAGACGTCGGCCATCGACCGCTGGGTCTCACCCGCGAGGCGGCGGCGGTTGAGCCCGACGCGATAGGTCAGGTAGAGGAAGACCGGCAGCGAGGCGAGGGAGATCAGCGACAGGCGCCAGTCGAGGATCCACATCGCCCCGAAGGTGGAGACGATGGTGATGACGTTGGAGACGACGCCGGTGCCGGTGTCGGTCACGACCCGCTGGACGCCGTTGACGTCGTTGGAGAGACGGGACTGGATCTCGCCGGTGCGCGTGTTGGTGAAGAAGGCGAGCGGCTGGCGCTGGAGATGGCGGTAGAGCCCGTTGCGCAGGTCCTGCATGACGGACTGGCCGACGACCGTGACGATGTACGACTGCCAGACGCCAACCAGCCCGCCGACGATCGGGATGGCGATCATCAGGCCGACGTAGAGGTAGAGCCGGTCGAGGTTGCCGCCGCCGATGGCGTCGTCGAAGATGGCCTTGATCAGGAACGGGTTGGCCAGCCCGATCACGCTGCCGAAGATGATCGTACCGAGCGCGATCAGGAGCTGATTGCGGTACGGACCGAAGTACCCGAAGACACGCCGCGCCGTCTGGCGATCGATTCGCTTTCCAGCACCCTCGGGGAGCGGCTGGTCGCCCCCCATCATCCGGCCACCGCCACCGCCGCCACCGCCCCGGCCGCCGAGCCCACCGCCTCGCATCATACGCACGCACCACCTGTCGTCGTTCGGACCGGCCCCAGGGCTCGGACGTCTGCATCGACACCGCCCGGACCGGTCTAAAGATATATCGTTACGGCAAGTATGGCGTGCTGGTCAGGTCTAGACCACTGCCCCTTCGGTCAGGCCAGTGATCTCGTGCGAGGGCCTTGGCGAATGGCGGTCCTCGGTCTGCCACTAGCTCGCCGCTATCGGGACAGCGGGTGTCGGCTCCAGCACGATGACCACGTTTATGGTGCGCTGGAACCGCTCGGCCAGCCGGAAGACCACGCCATGGATCAGCGGATACTTCTTCCGGAGCAGTCCGACGGCGGCTTTTGTCTCCGCCTCGTTCGCCATGTGAGCCCGCATCGGCATCGCGTCGCCGGCGGGGTTGCCCTTCGTTGTCGCCGGGGCCGCGAGACCTCGCCGTCGCGTCGGATGCGCTTGACCTTGCCGGTGCCACCGGTCGTCCGGACATAGGCCGTGTCACCGTCGAAGACGTCGTTCACCGGCGTGTCGACGGTTCGCCCGTCCTTCCGGGTCATCGTCAGCGCGGGCGTGTAGCAGCGTCGGAGGTCGTCGACTGTCGTCATCCCTGCCGCTCCATCGACAACCACCGGGCTGACGTCTTCAGCTCCGCTGGTCGCTTGAACCGCCAGACGACGTCGCACTGGCCGAACCCGTCGAGGTTATTGGGTTAATGCGGTCGTTCCGGAAGCTATACGATCCTTCCGCACTGACCGGAGCAACGTCCACCCTCAGTACTGGAACAGGCGCATCAAGCTATGGGGATCGCTCCGCCCTCGGAATAGAGCCGGTCAAGGATCGTAGCGTATGGCGAGACGTATTGATCGATCCTCCAGTGAGCGCCATCCCTGGAATCGGAGATGCTCCAGCACGGTCACTTGGTCCAGCACGAGAAGCGATATCGATCGTGTACTCCCCGACAACGGCCACAGCAGGCTCTTACAGAGCCTCTCAGTCGCCGGGTGGCTCGACTGGCTGAGTGACCCTCGATCCGCTGGGACCCACCCTGTTGGACAGCTTGCCATTACCGTGGGCGGGGCGCATATAGAGACCAATCCCCCTCGGGCGATGATCCGGTCGCTCAGGACATGACTCCGCGGGGGAGAACGGGCTTCATCGTTCCGCCAGGGAGGCAGTGCATGTCAGATTCGATCTCCGAGGACAAGCGGCAGGTCGCGGTCACCTTCATGACGACCGAGCACTTCGCCCTGCAGGGTGCCCGGGGGCTGACGATCAGCGAGTCGAACGGGCGAGCCGGCCTGTTCCTGAGCTCGCTGTCCAGCGCACTCGTCGCGCTGGGCTTCGCGGCCCAGGCCTCCGACTTCGGCCAGTCCTTCAACGTCTTCGCGCTCCTGATACTGCCACCGATCGCCTTCCTCGGCTTCGTCACCTTCCAGCGGGCCGTCCAGTCCGGGATCGAGGACGAGACCTACAGCCGGGAGATCAACCGGATCCGGCACTTCTACGTGGACATGGTGCCCGAGCTCCGGCCGTACTTCTCCCAGCCGACGACGGACGACGGGATCAACGCGGTCGTCATCCGGAGCAGGATGGGCCGGCGCTGGCAGCCCTTCCTCACGATCGCCTCCGTCGTCGGCGTCATGAACAGCGTCGTGATCGGCGCGATCACCGGGCTCGCCGTCAATGTCCTGACCAGGCCGCCGATCGCCGTGCCGCTCACACTCGGCGTGATCGTGACCCTGGGGATGGTCGCTGTCCACGCCTGGTACCAGTCACGCGAGTGGAAGCAGGACGAACTGGCGAACCCGGCGATGTTCCCCCACGAGGGATCAGCGCTCCAGCCGTGAGCACCTCTCGCAGAGTCGTGGCCCACAGCAATCGCGGGTATCGCTGCGATTGGCGTTACCATGGCGTCCGACGAACTCTCCGACTCCTACCAGGAGCATCACCGGCATGAGCCGACGGTCGATCGGGGCAACGGAGCGCCGCGAATTGCCGCCCGAGGCCCTCGCGTAGCACGCCCGCGACGCCGAGGCGCTGGGCTTTGACAAGTTCTGGCTGATCGAGGACTGCTACTTCGCCGGCGGGATCGCGACGACGGCAACCGCGACGACGGCAACCGCGCTGGCGGTCACCTCGACGATCACGGTCGGGCTGGGGATCATGCCGGCGGGCGTCCGGAACTCCGCCGTCATGGCCATGGAGATGGCAAACAGTCCCAAGACGCGATCCGGTCCAGCCTGGCTGCAAGCTTCATCACCCCGATGTCGGACGCGCACGTCACCGCGATGGGTCGGGCCGACGACATCGCCGCGCTGCGGTCCCGCGTCACCGGTGTGGATGACTTCGCCCGGCAGCTACCGGCCGAGTGGATCGACCGGTTGGCCGCCGCCGGAACCCCGGAGGACTGCGCCGCTGCGATCTCGGCGCTGTACGACGCCTGGGCCGACTCGGTCGTCCTCGTCCCGATGATCGACCAGGCCGCCGGGCAGACCCGGCTGGCCGCGGAGCAGGTGCTGCCGATCCTCCGGTGACCCAGGCCATGGCCCAATCGCTCGCGCCATCTGGATGAACGGCCGTCGCTGGGTGGGCAGCGACGATCCGAGACAGTGACCAGATCGGATGGCCCTCCAGCCGGCGTGGCACAATTGCGGGCATGAGTGAACCACCCCGCCGGCCTCCGGGCCGCCCACAGAGCAACCGGCCGACCCGACCGACCCGACCCGGAGACAGGTCGAACGACCGCCGCCCGACCCGCCGGCCGCCGGTCGATGAGCGGGGCGGCCGCGGCGGTCGCAACACGATCGAAGCCGGAACCGCAGCCGACCCCGCCGTCGCCGGACTCGGGCCAGTCGGTGGCGAGCTGATCGACACGACGATCGAGCGGATCATTCCCGGTGGCGACGGGATCGCCCATGGCGGCGGGCTGACGCTGTTCGTCCCGATGACCGCACCCGGGGACAAGGTCCGCGTCCAGATCGACCGCCGCCGGGGCCAGGTCGCATGGGCGACGGTCACAGAGATCCACGAGCCGGGCGAGAACCGGACCCAGCCGCCCTGCCCCTACTATGGGGTCTGCGGCGGCTGCGATCTCCAGCACATCACCTACGAGGGGCAGCTGGCCGCCAAGCTCGACATCGTCCGCGACTGCCTCCAGCGGATCGGCCGGATCGAGCCACCGGCCGACCTCGCCGTCATGCCGTCGCCGAACCCGCTCGCCTATCGCCACGTCGCCGAGTGGGCCGTTGACAGCCGCAAGCGCCGGATCGGCTACCGCGCCCGCGGCTCGCACGACGTCGTCGACGTCGAGCACTGCCCGATCCTGACCCCGCAGCTCAACGGCGTCCTCGCCGACTTGCGCGAGCGCCAGGCGGCCGGCCGGATCCCGCCCGGCATCGACGAGATCCGCGGGATCGCCGGTGAGAATGGCGCCGGGATCGCCCCAGCCCTAGGCGGCGACTACCCGCCCGAGCTCTCGATGCGGGTCGGCGACGAGACCTACCACTACGACGCCGCCTGCTTCTTCCAGGCCAACGGGCTGTTGCTGGACGAGCTCGTCGCCGAGGCCCTCTGGCAGGCCGACCCGCACCAGGACGCTGACGCGCCGCTGGCCGGCGACGGACCGGGCTTCGTGATCGACCTCTACGCCGGGGTGGGCCTGTTCACGGTCCCGCTGGCCCGGCGCTACCGCCGCGTCGTCGCCGTCGAAGGCTACGCGCCCGCCACCCGCTGGACGCGCCGCAACCTCCGCGATGCCGGTCTCAGTACGGCGAAGGTCGAGATCGACCGGGTCGAGAGCTGGCTGGCTCGCCGGGCGACGGCCCTGACCGGAGCGTCCCTCCTCGTGCTGGACCCGCCGCGGACCGGCGTCTCGACCGAGGCGATCGAGGGCATCCTGGTGCTTGCCCCGAAACGGATCACCTACGTGTCCTGCGACCCGCCGACGCAGGCCCGCGACATGAAGGCCCTGATTGAGGGCGGATACAAGATGGTCCGGATGGCGGCGCTGGACATGTTCCCCCAGTCGCACCACGTCGAGACGGTCGCGCACCTCGTCAAGGGGTAGCAAGTAGACCCCTCCCCCAGCCCCCTCAGTGCCGTGCAGGTTGTGTACGGACACTCAGCCGCCTCGGGTCGACGGTGTCGGCCACCGCCTCTCTGCCCAGAACGACCAGGTGTGGTCCCTATCCGAACGCAGGTGCTGGCCCCGCTCGCTCCCCTTTGGAGGTCCCAGAGGAAAGGGACAACTGTCCGTACGCAAACTGCACGGCAGAAAGCCCCCAGCCCCTCCCCATCTCGTCCGGTCGGCAGATCCGGCAACGCCGGACTCGCCCGACCAGACGGATGGACAGGGGAGAACGGTCGCCAACACGGCACATCTGTAGGGGCGCCGCTTGCAAGCCAGGGCGCCGCAGCGGCCTTCGCCGCAAGGCGAGACCTGCCTCCGCCACCTGATGTCCGCTGGGAACCGCACGATCACGCGGCGCTGGGACCGCTCCGCGGTGCTGCGCCTGAGGCGCGGCCAAGGCAGGCCATGTCCCTACGGACGGAGCAACGTCGCCAGAACGGACCCACATATGTTGAAGTTCAGATAGATGTGAGACGGCCGGGGAGATGAAGCGAGGGGACCGTCCCGGGTATGGTGGGGGTGCTTACCCAACCCATCACACCCAGGCGATCCCCTCATGGTCAAGCCTAGCCGATCTGATCGTCGCCGACTCCATCAGGCCGGCATCGGGGGCCGATCGCACGTCGTGCGCATCCTGCCCCGGTCCCTCACCCGCGGGTTCCCCCGCGCCCCGGAACTCACCGATGCGGTCCGCTTCCGCCTCCAGTGCGTCACCTGCGCCCAGCGCTTCGGCGTCGCCCATGCCGTCACGGTCTTCGCCGTCGCCCGCGCGACGGTCTACCGCCTGCTGGCCCGCTACGATCCGCATGACCTGCGGTCGCTGGCGTCCCGCTCCCGCCGACCCCACCACGTCCGCCGCGCCACCGGGACCGCCGAGCAGGAACAGGCCGTTCTTGCGCTGCGGCGCCGGTTCCCCCGCTACGGCAAGGACAAGCTCCGGCATCTGCTGGCCCAGCAGCACATCCACCTGTCCACTTCGATGATCGGCCGGCTGCTGGCCAGCCTGCGGCGGCGGAACCTGCTGCGCGAACCCCACGGCGTCCGCGTCCGCCGGCCGCAGCCGCGCCGACCCCATGCCGTACGAGCCCCGAAGGCGGCGCGGACCCCGACGCGGCCGGGTCAGGTGATCCCGCTCGACACGGTGCATCTCCAGCCGCTGCCCGGAGTCCAGCGGCGCCAGTTCAGCGCCATCGACGTGGTGTCGCGCTGCGCCGTGTTCGGGGTCCGCAGCACGGCGACGGCCCACACGGCCGCCGCCTTTCTGGAGGAGGTGGTCGCGCGGATGCCCGTGGCGGTCGAGGCGATCCAGATCGACGGGGGCGCGGAGTTCATGGCGGACTTCGCGTGGGCCTGCCAGAGACGAGGAATCGCGCTGTACGTGCTGCCGCCGCGTAGTCCCAAGCTCAACGGGCGGGTGGAGCGGATCAATGGGACGAGCCGGCGGGAATTCTGGGAGTGCTACGACGGCGAGCTCGACCTGCCGACGCTCACCCGTGCGTTGCGGGACTGGGAGACGCTTTACAATACCGAGCGACCCCACCAGGCCCTCGGCGACCAGACACCCCGACAGCATCTCACCCAGCTCCTGTCTCACATGTCCTGAACGAGCACATCATATTGACGTTGGTCTGCGTATCAACGTAGGCTGCTCCAGCGCGGCCCTTGGTGTATTGGGACGGTGATCGGCGCGACGACGCGACCCAGACGGCATGACGGAGGTCACGAGGTGGCAGGCTGATCCGGGCGGATGATGGGAAGAGCTGGCCTCGATCTCGCTGCGTGAGATCGCGTCGCCATGTCTGCCCGATCCCCCGGTCCGGAGTCTCGCCCCGACAGGCCGCTCCCCATCCCGTCCGCCCACGCGATAGCGCTCCTGCCCATCGTGGCAATCCCCGGCGCGACGCTTCCCCTCTCAGCAGCACTGGCGAGACATCTCCGACCGGGAACCACGGAGTTCCCATGGACCAGCAGCGGCGTTCCCCCTACACCCTCGACATCGACCTCACCGGCCGGATCGCGATCGTTACCGGCGCCAGCCGCTCGATCGGGATCGGCGCCGCCACCTGCCGCGCCCTCGCCCCGCTCGGGGCCGACGTCTTCTTCACCCACTGGCGCCCCTTCGACCGGGCGACGCTGGACTGGCAGGACGATACCGGCCCGGACACGCTCCTCGCCGAACTCAGCGGGATGGGCGTCCGGGCCGCCGCCGCCGAGATCGACTTCAGCCAGCCCGATGCCGCCGATCAGGTCCTCACCTCCTGCCGTGAGCAGCTCGGCGCCCCGACGATCCTCGTCAACAACGCGACCCACAGCGTCAACGTCGACTGGGACCAGCTCGACGCGGCAGCGCTGGACGCACACTATGCGGTCAACCTGCGGACCTTCGCCCTGCTCAGCGTCGGCTTCGCCAGGGGCTGGGCGGGCGGCGATCAGGGCCGGATCATCAGCCTGACCAGCGGACAGGACCGGGGCGCGATGACGACCGAGCTGCCGTACGCCGCGACCAAGGCCGCCGTCGTCGCCTTCTCCCGGACGCTCGCGGTCGAAGTCGCGTCCAAGGGCATCCGGGTCAACGTCGTTAACCCCGGGCCGACCGACACCGGCTGGATGTCGCCCGAACTCAAGGCCAACCTCGTCACCAGAACCCCGCTGGGCGCCGGCGACCGGGTCGGGCAGCCGGAGGACGCCGCCCGGCTGATCGCGTTCCTCGCGACCGACGCGGCCCAGTGGATCACCGGCCAGGTCATCGCTTCCGAGGGAGGGTTCGGCGTATGAGCTTCGGATCACGGATCGTCCCCTGGCGCGGGATCGTCCTCGACGTCCACACCGCGCCGACCGGAGGCGCTCCGATGGTCGCCATCGAGCAGGTCAGCGCGGTCGCCGGTCGCGGCCTCGAGGGCGACCGGTACTTCAACGAGACCGGCTTCTACAGCTGGTTCACCGGGCCGATCCGCCACATCTCGCTGATCGAATCGGAAGTGCTGGAGGCGCTGCGGGACTTTCACAAGCTGCCGCTCGAACCCGGCGTCACCCGGCGCAACATCGTCACCCGCGGCGTCCCGCTCGGGCATCTGCTCAACCGGGAGTTCCGGGTCGGCGAGGCGACGCTGCGCGGGGTCGAGATCTGCGAGCCGTGCAAGCACCTCGTCGACCTGACCGGGAACCGGTCATTGCTCTCGGCCCTGATCCACCGCGGCGGCCTCCACGCCGAGATCGTCGGCAGTGGGATGATCCGGCCCGGCGACACGATCGAGGCGATCGAAAGCGACCGGCAATAGGCGATCGAAAAGTATTTTGTTCGTACTGGTCATCGCTGTGTCCAACCACAAGTTGCCCCGAGCGCTCACCCGGGGCAACTTGTGGTTGGATAAAACGCGCCGCTGCCAGATGAACGTTACCCGCCACTCACTTGCTTCCAGAAACCCTTGCCTGCCTTACGAGCGGCTTTACCAGCGAGAGACTTTTTAGGTCGCTTTCGGGTTGCCGGTAAAGGAGTATCTGAGGTACTCCACGTAACAGGACCCACTTTGACCCACCAGGACATGGATAAGTTCCTCCTTGACGGAACAGTCGAGTCACATTTTGGGGCGACGTGTTATCGCTCGTCATTATGGCAGATTAACGCGAGTGAGCCATCTCTCCTTGACCGCCCTCCTACGAAGCACGACGTGGTTGCTGGTTTACTGAACGCATGGCCGAGCAGCAGCTGTAGCTGCCCCTCCTCGGCTACGATGCGTCATTCCCAGTTTCAAGGTTCATTCCGACATCAGGTCCGACATCGGATGTGAGGGCCGTATGCTTCTGATCAACACATCGAAGCAACCGGCCAAGAAATGCGGAAAGTCATGAACACCCATCTCCATCTTGAAACGACCATAGCATTTCTTCACTGTTGATTGAGTATGATGACCTGCTGAGATGGATTTGATGATACGTTGGAGGCAGTGACGTGACGCTTGACGATGGCCGGTTGGAGAGAGCCTGGGCGCTGGCACAGGGATTCGTCGAGGCAGGGTCGCTGGAGACGGCCGGGCTCGGGGTCGCGTCGAGTTCGGGGATGACCTCCCGGCTGTTCTCCGCCCCGGGGCAGCCGGAGCTGAGCGACCGGCACCTGTTCCTGCTGGCGTCGATCTCGAAGCCGATCACCGGGCTGGCGATCATGCGGCTGGTCGAGCAGGGCAGGCTGGTCCTGTCGCAGCCGATCCAGCAGATCATCCCGGAGTTCGCCGCGCCGGGCAAACCGGACGTCACCGCCTGGCACCTGATGACCCACACCAGCGGGCTGCCAGACCTGCCCTGGGAGCGGGCCGGGCAGGAGGACTACGCCGAGGCCGCGTTGCTGGCTCACAGCTACCGGGCCACTCCGCAGTTCCGGCCGGGCACCAACTGGCAGTACAACACGCTGACCTTCTACCTGCTGGGCGAGCTCGTCCGGCGGCTCGACGGCCGCTCGCTGGAGGCGTTCCTCCGGGAGGAGGTCCTCGAGCCGGTCGACATCACGGGGATCGGATTCGACCCGGCGACGCTCTACCGCCCGGCCGTGACGACGCGGGGGCTCTCACCCAGTGCCAGCATCACGGCGGAACAGGCGATGCGGATCATGGTCGGCGCGGCGATGCCCGGCGCCGGCTTCTGGAGCGACATGGCCAGTCTGCTCGGGCTGGGCCAGGCGCTGCTGCGGGACGCGCGCGACGGTCAGGCCCGCCTGCTGGCCCGGCCGACGCTCGACCTGATGACGACGCTCCACACCGAGGGAATCCCGAAGTACGAACTGCCGTCCACCACTGACGGCCGCTACGGGCTCACCTGGCACAAGCCGACGACGCTCCGGGAGCGGACGCTGCCCGGCTCGGCCAGCGCCTTCAGCCACTCCGGCGCGACCGGGACCGTTCTCTGGGTCGACCCGGAAGCGGACCTCACCGTCGTCTTCCTGACAAACCACTGGGGAATCGGCGACGATTACTGGAGCAAGTGCGTCCAGGCCGTCTACGCCGCCTGGCGCCCGTAGACTGCCTCCGGCATCCATCCGTCCCGACCGTCGATCCCAACTCTCACGAAGGAGACCAGTCCAATGATCCGTCTCGCCCTGCTCGGCTTCTGGCACGTTCACGCCAGGGATTACGTCAAGGAAGCGGCCGAGAACCCGGAGACCGAGATCGTCGCTGTCTGGGACGACGACGCGGAGCGCGGTCAGGCCGGTGCCGACGCGATCGGCGTCCCTTTCCATGCCTCGCTGGACGACGTGCTCGCCCTGCCCGAAGTCGACGGAGTCATCGTCACCACCGCGACGACGCTGCACCGCGACGTCATCCCGGCGGCGGCGCGGGCCGGCAAGCACATCTTCACCGAGAAGGTGCTGGGCGTGACGATCGACGAGGCCCGGATGATCGCCGATTCGATCGAGCAGTCCGGCGGGATCGCGATCGTGGCGCTGCGCTGGCTGCCGAGCGGGCCGGTCCGGGCGACGCTGGCCGCCGTCCACGATGGCCTGCTGGGCGACCTGATCGAGACCCGGGTCCGGATCGCCCACGACGGCGCGATCCGCACCACCGAGAACCCGGAGGGCTGGCTGCCGGTCCGGTTCTACGACCCGGCCGAGGCCGCCGGCGGCCTCATGATCGACCTCGGCGCCCACCCGCTCTACCTGACCCGCCTGCTGCTCGGGATGCCGGAGTCGCTCTACGCGACCTACGGCAACATCACCGGCCGGGCCTCCGAGGATCAGGCCGTCGTCACGATGAAGTACGCCAACGGCGCGATCGGCGTCGCCGGGACATCGGCGGCCGGTCGGGCGCCGATGCTGTTCGAGGTCTTCGGGACGAAGGGCGAGATCCGATGGGACGGCCCCGGGACCCCGCTGATGCACATCGGCGGCGAGCGCGACGGCAACTGGGTGGAGATCGCCAACGTCCCGGAGGACGAGCCGACCCAGTTCAACCAGTTCGTCGACCACGTCAGTCGCGGCCAGCACAACCCCTCCAACCTCGCCCTGGCCGTCGACCTCAGCGCCCTCGCTGCGGCAGCCAACGAGAGCGCCGCGACCAATCAGCCGGTCCGCTTGTCGTAGCAAACCACTGCTTCAAGAAACACGGCGGCCTGGCGCGAAGTGCGCCGGGCTGTCCTGCCGTTGATCGAAAGTCGCGGGGACGGCGATGAGATCCGAACGGCCACGGCGGTTGGTCAACACAGGACTCCTGAACCATCCGTACCGGGTGATGCATATTGGGCATGAGGTGCGTACGTTCAGACTCGCCAGGCACGCATGGCCCAGTCATGCTGAGGTTCGCCGACCAGGGCGGGGGGCACTTCGTCACCTGTCACCCCTGTTCCGACTCCGGCGCCGACGGATACCAGGGCGGCAAGGTCTTCGCGGCCAACGCCGCGGAATAGGGTACGCGTGCGCAGTGAGGCGACCCTCTGGCATGGCGCTCTCGATCGTCGCAAGCAAATCGTCAACTACTCCCCAGTCCGCTGGGGTGCTTGCTCCGTGACCGCATCATTGTCCCGTACGACGCTGATGCGGCCGTCACCTTCCATGTACGCCCACCTGACTGAGGTGAGATCCTCGCAGCCTTGAAGGCGGAGTTGGCTGAGCAGCTCTTCCTCGGTAAGGAACTCCCGCCGCAGGTTGTGGCGGAGGAGGTGACCGTTCGTCACCAACGGGAGCGGTCGAGGGCGGACAAGGTGCTGGAGGTGTGGAAAGCGGTAACCGAGCCATTCCAGCGCGTAGCTCCAGAAGACGATCGTGCCCACCAGGACCAAGCCGTCGGGAATCGAGGTGTAACTCCCCGCCATCGCACTCTGCGCGGCATCGGCGATGAGGACGATCACCAGCAGGTCGGTGATTCCCACGACCCCTGCCTCACGCTTGCGGACGGAGCGGAGAAGGGCAAACAGTCCCAGGTAGATGAGCGAGCCGCGCAGGATGAGCTCCGCCGGATGCTCCAGGGAGAATACGCTCTCCCAGTCGACGATAAACGCCTCACTCACACTGGCTCGCCCTGTTCGAGTTCTTGAAGCTCACGCGCCGTGGCGGCGAGTGCGCGGAACCGACCCTCCGCCCGACGCAGCACGTCGCGGTCATCCACATCGGTCAGCATCAACTCGGCGAGGCCAGTGCGGGCGTCGCGGAGCGCTGGGTGCAACTGCTGCAACTTCTCGTCTTCCCGGTCCAGTTGGGCGCGCAAGCGCTGGGAGTCCACCCCGGATGCAGATGCAGCAGTAATGCGGTCGGCCAGGCGCCACAACGCCGACGCCGTGGCATCCGCCTCCTGCGTGAGGCGGCTCGTCACGGCATCGGGCACTGCCGTGGTGCGGGCAATATCGACGTTACGCTGCAATTCCAGCACTTCCCGCGCGACCTCCATGAGCGTGGCGGCCACAGGCCACTCGGGCAATGTTTGGTCCAGGTACCTCAGCAGTCGATCATGCTGGCCGGCCTGCTGGTAGGTGCGTAAGGTGTGCGCAACGCGGCTTTCTCGGGCGGTCGGTGCCCCGTTTGGCTTCATTGGCTGCGTCGATGCAATTGAGGGGAAATATGCCTCCCACACCTCCGGGGGTAACGACCGCCAACTCAGGCACAGCAGCACCGACCCGATGGCGATCTCATCCAGCTGGCCCAGAATCGGCACGGTGTCCGGCGCTAGGGTTATCGGGCGGTCGAGATATCGGGCAAGACCGGCAAGCAACAGCCGCGCCGTGGCCGGCGTTCGCTGATCGGCTGCCAGACGCCGCAACTGGGGAGGGAGGCGAGCGCCAGCTTCCTGAGATCGCAGAAAGGCTGCGGCGTCCTGACGACGGCGCCCTACGGGAGCATCGTGCACCGCCCGGCGCCACCACACCAGCGCTCCTATAACCATCACGACGATGACGAAAATGATCGCCAGGAGCAACACCACCCCGACAACGATGAGCGTCATGGGTTAGTCGTCCCCTCCCCGCCAGCGGGCCACCGACCTCGATGGAACCTCCGAGTATTCCTGACAAAAGGATGATCGACGTTCATGCGGTGATCCTTGTCCGATGACGCGGAGCGCCGCCCGGTGGGCGACGAAGGTGACGGGTGTCGTGCCAAGATCATGCGCATCGGCGCGACACGGGAGCGGATAGACGCTCTCGATGCGGATGCGCCATGAACGATACGTCGCAACCTTGGGCGAGTACCGACGGCGGCCAAAGGCGATTGCATCCAGGTGGAGAAGCAGCTCGGTGCGCGACAACCGCCGAACGATCCGATCATCGAAGCGGCCACTAGCCGAAATCGAACAAGTCTCCGAGGAGCGAGCGGCGCCCGCGGCGGCGGCGGTTGGAGCCACCTCGGCGGTCATCGTCGTCCCGCTCATCGTCGTACTCGTCCCGCCGGTCGCCAAACCCGCGTTCGCCGCCATAGTCGCGTTCGCCGCCGTAGTCGCGTTCGCCGCCGTAGGGTTCCGGATTGGTTCCGTACGTCGGAGCCGTCGACCGCTCAAGGAGCTTGTCAATCTCGCCGCGGTCCAGCCAGATGCCGCGACACTTCGGGCAGTAGTCGATTTCGACGCCCTGGCGCTCGGTCATCCGCAGCTCGGTGCCATCAAGGGGACAGTTCATCGCGTTTCCTCCATCAACCGGTTGCTGGTGGCTGGATAGCTCCGCCAGCGCCACCACTTCATCACTTCAATCCAAAGCGTTGTCGCGAGTGAGACGACAATGATGAGCGCCCATGTGCCACCGGACAGCGTGGTGGTCCGTAACGCCGACTCCAGGGCCGGAACGCTGGTCGCGAGGATCGCGACCCCTACCGCCGCCGCCATCCAGATCAGCGCCACCCGGTTGCTGAAGACGCCAAGGTGTGCCAGGGGCTCACGCTCGCTGCGAAAGGTCAAGGCAAGCATGACGTGGCCAACGAGCCAGGTGACGAACGCAGCCGTCCGCGCCTCGGTCAGGTCCAGACCCGACTGACGCGCCCACGTGTAGACGATGAGGACCGCCGCGGCGAGACTGAACCCGCCGAGGAGGATCATGCGCATCATTGCCCGATCGAGGAATCGCGCCCGCGCATCGCGAGGCGGTCGGCGCATCACGTCGCCCTCGGACGGCTCACTGACGAAGCTCACCGACGCGCCAAGGTCCATCAGCAACTCGAGCAGGATGATCTGGACCGGAGTAAACGGGATGGGTACCCCAATCAGCGCGGGCAGGACCGTCGCGAGGATGAGGGCGACCTTGACAGCAAGGTAGAACCGGATCGCCTTTCGCAGGTTGTCGTAGAGATGACGGGCCTCGCGGACCGCACCCACAACCGTGGCGATATTGTCGTCAGCCAGGACGAGGTCCGCCGCTTCCCGGGCGACATCGGTGCCACTCTTGCCCATGGCGACACCCACGGTGGCCCGTGCCAGCGCCGGAGCGTCATTGATCCCGTCACCCGTGACGGCGACCCGCTCCCCGGCCGTCTCGAACGCCTCCACGATCCGATACTTCTGCTCCGGAGTGGCTCGCGCCACGATCGCGTGGTTCGTCAGAAAGGCAGCCAGGCGGTCGCTTGCATCGCCCTCGCCCGTTGGCAGCTCCGTCCCAATGACGGGCTGGGTCTCGTTGAGGCCTAGGGTTCGGCCCACGGCGGCTGCCGTTGCTGGATGATCACCGGTCACCATGAGCAGGCGAATGCCGGCCGTCGCGAGCTCGGAAACAGCGGCAGGGGCACCTGCCCGCACCGGGTCCTCGAGGAGAACGAATGCCACGAAAGTGAGCTCGTTCTCGACCAGCTCACGTGGCGCCCCGACAGGCAAGCGATCGGACCGCTCGGCCGTCGCCAGCACCCGGAACCCCTCGGTCGCCAGGGACCCCGCCAGGGAGAGAAGGCCGGCGGATGCGCTTGTCTGGAGCGGTATCTCACCATGGGCGGTCATCAGCCGCGCACACCGCGCCAGCACCGCCTCGGGCGCACCTTTGACGGCGATACGCTCGTCGTCCTGGCCGCGATAGCGGACCGCGACGGACCGGCTGGCATCCGAAAAAGGGAAGGCTGCCACAATGGTCGCATCGGCGCGCTCCCGTTCCGGGTCAAATCCCATCTGTGTGGTCGCGGCGAAGAAGGCACGATCGGTGGGGTCGCCCCGCTCGGCCGACGGCGCATCGTTGGCCAGCAGGCCGATCTGAATCGCCCGTTCAGCGACCGGGTCGACAGCACTGATCGGGTGGCGGATACCGTCGCCGTCGACCACCCCAGCGACGGTCATCCGATTCTCGGTCAGGGTCCCGGTCTTGTCACTGACCAGGACGGACACTGCGCCGAGCGCCTCGGCCGCCTGGAGCGTTTTCACCACCGCGTTGCGCCGCGCCAGCCGGAACGAGCCCAGCGCCAGCATGGCGGTAATGAGGATGGGAAGCTCCTCGGGGATCGTGGCGAACGCGAGCGTCAGACCCGTTAGCAGAGCGTCGCGCCATGGTTGGCCGCCCACGGTGAGGAGCAGAACCGGCACGAGCAGGCTGGCTCCCAGCGCCACCCAGACGAGCACCCGAGAGAGGCGTCGCAACTCCTGCTGGAGCGGTGTCGCCGTGGGCTCAACCTCGGCGACCAGGTGAGCGATTCGGGCAAGCTCGGTCGTGGTCCCGGTCGCCACCACGACGCCAGTCCCCTGCCCGCGAACGACGGTTGTCCCCGCGTAGACCATGGTGCTGTGCTCAGCCAGCGGTGTCTGCTCCGGCAGGTGAGCATCGGCGCGCTTGTCAGCGGTGGTCGACTCGCCGGTCAGGGCAGACTCATCCGCCGCCAGTGCGCTGGACGACAGCAGCCGGATGTCGGCCGGAACCCGCTCCCCGGCTTCGAGCACCGCGACGTCACCGGGTACGACCGATTCGATCGGCACGGCCAAGACCTGGCCGTCTCGCCGGATCGGCGTGAGCGGAGCGCGCAACGCGTTGAGGGCGCTGATCGCCCGCTTTGCGCGCCATTCGGTGGCGATCTCGGCGGTAATGGTGACAAAGATGACGACAAGGATGGTGATCGCGTCACGGCGCTCGCCGAAGATCGCGTAGAGCACGCCAACCGCCAGCAGGAGGAGGATCATCGGTTCGCTGAGTTCCTCGAACAGCTCCTTGTACCAGGGTTCGTCGTCTTCGCGTGCTGGTTGATTGGGCCCGCTGACGCGCAACCGGTGAGCGGCTTCTACGACAGTCAAGCCGCGTTCCGTCGTGCGAAACTCGGCCAGGGCGGCTTCCGGTGCCAGGCTCCACCAGACTGAGGATTCAGGCTGATCCAGAGCCACGGACTCGTCAGGTCGAGGCATGCTCGGCTCCGTCTGGTGCCGCCTCGGCCCCCTCATTGGCGTAGACCTTCGCCGTGAAGGCGTCGAGGGCCAGCCGGCCGCGCGCGAGTGCCTCTTCGGCGCTCAGCTGACCGGCGGCGTGAAAGAAGTCACGGGCGCGGATGCGGTCTCGCCAGCGTTGCAGTTTGTCCCAATCGGATTCGAGCTCCTCCAGTTCGGCGAACGTGAACTTGCCTTTGCGGCTCTCGCGAGCGATCTCGTCCTCGAAGCGCTCCACGTTCTCGACGACCTCGGCGTACTCATCATTTCGTCCCTGCTCGAAGCGCTTGATGGTGTCCTGTTGCCAGATGACATTGGGTGAGGTGGTTTCGAGAAGAGACACTTCACCGCCGTATTCCTGGATACGAGAAGCGAGAGTTTCCAGTGCCGAGCGAAGCCCCGGTTGATCCGGCAGGATGACGGCTGCCTGTTGGAGATAGGCGGCGCCGAGCACCTTCAGTTGACGCCAGACATAGGTTCGCCGGCCCGGAGGGTCCTGCGGGACGCGGTAGATCAGTAAGAGCCACTGGTACAGCGAGGAGGCGCCTGTCTCAACCATCGAGGCCTCGAATCACTAACGTTGCATGTATCGCATGTGACATTCTACCATGATCAGCGTCTGACAATTGGCAAGCGTTCTGATTTGCATGACGAACCTTCGTTGCCTAACAGCGTACGCATTGAGTGTAGCGGCGCTGAGTGTATGCATTGCGCAATGGCGACGGATGACCAGCGTCAGACCAGCAAAGTTTTCGCCGACGCGATCGATCAGAGGGACCGGCAATGGCTGCGCCCGACCGTTCGCCGGGTCCACTGAAACCGCGTCGCTCCAGAGTGTGAAGCCGTATCGTGCAAACTTGATCTCACCCTGTTTCCAGTCCCTCTTAGAATTCGCCGCCCCCGGAGTCTCCACCGAAATCGCCGCCGGTAACGCCGCCGAAATCCCCACCGGCATCGCCGCCGGAGTTGCCTCCGGCATCGGCCCCGGCGTCGCCGCCAGCGTCAGCGCCGGTGTCCCCGCCGTCCGAGGCCGCGGTGTCACTACCGGCCTCTGAGCCCTGTCCGGTCTGGTCGTTGTAGCCCGCGTCGTTGAAGAACGAGCTGGCGATGGCGGACCCGATCACCACACCGGCGACGGAACCGAGCAGCGAACCGCCGATCAGGCTGCCCATGCCCATGCCGCCGCCCTGCTGACCACCGTTGCGGCCGAGCGCGCGCTCGACCGAGCCCGGCTGCCGCATCTCGGCCCGGGTGGCCGTCCGGGCCAGCGACCGTGGGTCGGTCTGCATGTTCTGGCCGCGCTCGCTGGCCGGCATCTCCTGCTGGAGATCGTTGAGGACCAACTGGCGCTGCTCGGGCGTCAATTGCGCGAACGCCTCGGCGTGCGCCTGCTCGATGGTCTCGGGCGGCGCGGTCCGCAGCATGTACCGGTAGCGGGCGATCGCCCGCTCGTCCTCGCTCTGCGGGCCACGGCCGGGTGCCTCGCCATCACCGCCCTGGTTGCGCGGCGCGGCGGTGCTGCCGCTGTCGTACCACGGGCGCACGCCCTGGCCCTGATTCTGGTTCTGCTGGCCCTGCGGTTCGCGGCCCAGCAATCGATCGAGAAGTCCCATTGATGTCTCCTTGTCCGACAGTCCGATTCCCGGACGGCCGCTCGGGGACGTTGATGATGGCTGACGACCATATCCCCTGCTGAGATGGTACCCGCACGGCGTGTGCCGACTGTCACGCGAGCGTCACGAGACGACGTCCCTTCAACTACGCTCGCCGGAATCAGAGGCTTGACGATCCGGGCTCCAGGACCCCAATGACCTGACGGCCACGGTTCGCGAACGGCAGTCGACCAAGCGGTTGGACGCCATTGGCACCGGGGGTGCGTCGAGATCGGTCAGCGGCAGAACTGTCCCGACCAACGGTCGCCGGTCGCCAGTGAACAGCAACGGAGGGCAACATGAGCACGATAGGACCGATCGCCCTGCATGAGGCGCTCGAGAGCCTGCAGTTTCCCGCGACGAAGGAGCAGATCCTCGCCCACCTCGACGGGAGCGAGAACTCGGCGCTCGTCCGGTCGCGACTCGAGGAGATGCCGGACGGCGAGTACCAGGACCTCGACGAGGTCGACTCCGCCCTGTCGGACGAGTCGTACTGACGGATTCGCCCCGCAGCCAGTACGCCGACACGTCAGCCGACCGATACCTCTCGGTCGTCCACGTACCCAGGAAACGGAGACCACATGGCCAGGATCAACCCGATCGAACTGCAGAAGCACCTCAAGGGACTCGACTACCCGGCCAGCAAGGACGACATCGTCAGCAAGGCCGAGTCCAACGGCGCCGAGGGCGAGATCCTCGACACCCTGCGGGGGATCAAGGACGGCACCTACGAGAAGCCGACCGACATCAACCACGCCGTCTCGGAAGTCTAGAGATCAGCGATACCGAAGCAAGACGGGCCGGAGGCGATGTGTCTCCGGCCCGTCTCGTTTGTTATTCGCGGGGGACGGTGCAACAGGTATCGAGAACAGGGCTGAAGCGGGCCTGGCGGTCGGTCAGCAGTCCTCTCTCCGGCTCGCTTCGCGCTGTGGCGCTCACGGACTCATGCTGGCCGGACTGAATTCCTCCGGGAACTGCCCGTACGGGCATGAACCGTCTCCCCCTCTCCGGGCGTCCCGAGGACGAACCGCGACACAGTCGGGACGAGCCGGGGAGGGGGGTCGGCCCGGACCGCTCGCCGGCCGAATATCAGATAGACATATCAGCGGCCAACCTCGGTAATCTGGGGGAGCGGCGCGTAGAAGCTCTTGAAGGTACTCGAAAGCAGGACAGTGCCATCAGCGTCGGTCACGGTCCGGTCCAGCTCGACGTCGACGCCGCTCTGCGACTTCTGGATCTCGCGGCGCTCACCGGGGGCCAGCTCGTCGTTCGTCCGGGTCTGGGGCGGCGGCGCGGGGATCGGGTCGCCCACGCGTGGCTCCGGGATCTCGACCACCAAACCGGTGGGAGATCCATAGAGCTGGGCCACGATCGAGGCACCCGTGTTGACCATCTGCAGCAGCAGCCACGAGTCCGTCGTGTTGGTGAACTTGAGGTCCAGTGGCCAGCCCTCGGCCTCGTCGATCTGATAGATGGCGGAATCGACCCCAATGGGCCAGCCATCCAGCTCGTAGAACAGGACCCGCGCTGAATGCGGATTCCATTCAATGAATGGCAGACCCGCGTAGAGGGCCGCCCGGTAGACGGTCGTCGAGACCTGGCAGACCCCGCCGCCGATATCGTCGGCGAACCAGTCGCCCTTGATGATCTTGCCGCTCACGTAGCCGCGGTCCAGCGTGATCGGTCCCACCGAATCGTTGAACGAGAATACGTCGCCCGGCGCGATCGCCGTCTGGGAGACCCAGTTTGCCGCCACGCCGACATTCGTCGTGCGCGCCTCGGAGGAACCAGCGAACGAGGAATCGCCCGCGACGATCAACTCCTTGATCCCGAGGGCGTCGAGCTTCTGATCGTCGATGCGCGGCTCGACGACCTTGGTGTCGACCTTGACTTCGCGTTGGTCGCTATCCCCCACCGCGATTACCTGGCCGATGAGCGCATCACGTTCGACCATCTGGCCCTTCGCGCTCTTCGTCGTCGCATAGAGCCCACCATCCCAGGCGAGTCGTGCATCGACGGCAGGCTTCAGGAGCTCGTTGACGATTGGATCGACAACCTGCCCGATCCACCACGGATCGAGCCACGGGTCGTCGGTCAACACGTCATCCGGCATGACTAGGCCCTGGGTCAGGTCTTTCGGAGTGATCGTCCAGGTCTTGCCGCCCGACTTGACGATGACCGGGTCGGTCGTCAGTCGCACAACCTTGTCCTTGGTCGCGGCGAGTTGAGCGGACGTGATCTCCGCTGTCAGCGCGACGAGCGGGACTTCGACGTCCTCCGGCACGAGTGTCCCCGCCGCGCTAACGACAATCCCCCGGGCCTTGCCGAGATCGACGTAACGGCCGGCCTCGTCAGGGATGATCGTGATCGATGGCCCCGTCCCATCGAGGGTGGCGTTGACCGGCTCGACCGAGATCTCACCGTCGAGCTGGGCCAGATACTGGTTGAGGGTCGCGTGGTCGAGGCTGACGGGCAGCGGGATCGTCGCGCTGTCCGACCACGGCGCCAGCGAGGCGGCCCGGGCGGAGGCATCCTCTCGGCCATGCCCGTAGACACGGGCGGAGAGCTGGTCCCAGTCGACCGCCACGCCGAGTTCCGCGGCACTGGCGACCCACTGCCGGTCGTCCAGATGGAAGGTAACGAGGGCATCGAGCGACGGCTGGGCCCGCTGCTGGATCCGGGTCACGGCCTCGGCGGCCGTCAGGCCGGCCAGGTCCTGCCCGAGGACGGTCGTCCCGGGGTAGATCCGGTCGATGTACCGCGCCGGCAGCGCGGCTCCGACCGCCGCCGCGGTCACGGCGCCGATCCCCGCGGCCGCCAGCATCCGCCTTGTCATCCGCGCCGACGGTCTTGGCGCCCCGAGCATTCGTTCCACGACCAGTTCTCCCCCATTCACGACTCGCAGCCTACCATACCTATCGTTTCGATAGCAGGGTTCTGACGCCCGCGATTTTGCGCAATCCTTCATGAGTGTCGCGCACACGACAGAGGACCCGGACAGACGCTCCG
>JAABUS010002405.1_pt1 | contig 35605 bp, 33 predicted proteins | sample 5560161 | NCBI WGS metagenome assembly JAABUS01 (sample SAMN10711885, study PRJNA513376) | rock metagenome | isolation source: Antarctica rocks | place: Antarctica: Victoria Land, Trio Nunatak nord | collected 2016-01-04 | reverse complement strand
ACCCCTCCAGCGACGCAGCGTCCGGCAGCAACATACAAGCTGTGAATCACGCCGGCGTCCTCAGCGCAACCATGCCGCCCGGGAATCTGCCCCGGTTACACCCAAAATACTCTAACCTACAGCTCATGCTAGACTTTCGGGCGTCAACGCCTCCAGTTAAGGTCGGTTCTGGCGGAGAGGGTGGGATTCGAACCCACGGTAGCTGTTACACCACAACGGTTTTCGAGACCGCCACCTTAAGCCGCTCGGCCACCTCTCCACGCGCGGCGCGGCTTATAAAGCGCCCTCGCCCTGTCTGCAACCACCACATTGACACGCAGCGCGCCCGGCGTATAACCCGCGGCTCGGCATCCGCCCGCAGCAGATGCCCTATGTCCACAAAAAGGGCTGCCCGGCGCACTGGGACGGCCGATCAGGAATCAACAATGTTTGCAGTGATCCGCACCGGCGGAAAACAATACCGCGTCATGCCGAATGACGTGCTGAAAATCGAGAAGCTGCCCGGGGACGCCGGGGAGACGATCACCTTCAGCGACGTGCTCGCCGTCGGCAGCGACGCCGGCACCACGATCGGCGCGCCATTGGTCCCCGGCGCCACTGTGACCGCCACCGTCATCGCGCAGGACCGGCTCGACAAGATCATCATCTTCAAGAAGCGCCGCCGGCAGAACAGCCGCCGCAAAAACGGCCATCGCCAGCATGTGACCGTGCTCCGCGTGGCCGGAATCAACGCGGATGGCCATGTGATGCCGGCCGCAGCCGCCCCGGTGGCCGTGGCGCCCGAGACCATCACGCCGGAGCCGGAAGCGTCTGCCATCCTCGAAGGGTTGAACGCCGATGTCGGCCCGACCGAACCCACCCCCGTTTAAGGAGACATAGCAATGGCCCATAAGAAAGCAGGCGGTTCGTCCCGCAACGGACGCGACACAGCCGGGCGACGCCTCGGCGTCAAGAAGTTCGGCGGCGAGGCGGTGGTGGCCGGCAACATCATCATCCGCCAGCGTGGCACCAAGATGAAGCCGGGACTGCATGTCGGCCTCGGCAAGGACCACACCATTTTCGCCCTAGTGGACGGGCATGTGAAATTCCAGCGCAAGACTGAGGGCCGGGTGCACGTCTCGGTCGAGCCGCTGGCGCTTCCCGAGGCCGCCAACGACATCGCCGAACCGGCGGCCGTCGCTGCCGAGTAGGGCCGCGCCGCCGCACGAACGGGACCGGGGGTCGGCGCAAGCCGGCCCCTTCGCATTTCAGGCATAACTCCATGAAGTTTCTCGACCAGGCCAAGATCTATCTCCGCTCCGGCGACGGCGGCAACGGCGTGGTCGCGTTCCGGCGCGAGAAATTCATGGAGTTCGGCGGCCCCGACGGTGGCGATGGCGGAAAGGGCGGCGACATCATCTTCATAGCCGCGCAGAACCTGAATACCCTGATCGATTTCCGCTACACCCAGCATTTCCGCGCGCCCAAGGGCGGCAACGGTGCCGGCAGCGACCGTACCGGCGCCGGCGCCACCGACATTGTGATCCAGGTACCGATCGGCACCCAGGTCATTGCCGAGGACAAGGAAACCCTGCTGGTCGATCTCGACGAGCCCGGCAAGCGCGTCTTGCTGTGCCGCGGCGGCGATGGCGGCCATGGCAACGCGCACTTCAAGTCCAGCACCAACCGCGCGCCGCGCAAATCGACGCCGGGCTACCCGGGCGAGGAGCGCTGGGTGTGGCTGCGGCTTAAGCTGATCGCCGACGTGGGCCTGGTCGGACTGCCGAATGCGGGCAAGAGCACTTTCCTGTCCGTTGTCTCCGCGGCACGGCCGAAGATTGCGGATTACCCTTTCACCACGCTGCACCCGCAGCTCGGCGTCGTGCGCCTGTCGCATTCGGAAGAGTTCGTGATCGCCGACATCCCCGGCCTGATTCGCGGTGCGCATGAGGGCGCAGGCCTCGGCGACCGTTTCCTGGGCCACGTGGAGCGCTGCGCCGTGCTGTTGCATTTGGTCGATGGCGCGGCCGGCAACGTGGTTCGGGCCTGGCGCACGGTGCGGGAGGAGCTGCGGGCCTATGGCGGCGGCCTCGCGGATAAGCCGGAGCTGCTGGTGCTGAACAAGTCTGACGCGATGACGCCGCGGGAAGCCGTATCGCGCCGGGCCGCGCTGTCCAAGGCGTCCGGCCAAGAGGTCATGCTGCTGTCCGGCGCCACCCAGGACAACCTGCCCGCCATACTGCGCGAATTGATGACCCGGGTGCACGCCGCGCGTTCCGTGCCGGCCGCCCTCGAACTGGCGTGACGCCGCGGCTGGAGCAGGCCCGGCTGCTGGTCGTGAAGATCGGCAGTGCGCTGGTGGTGGAGCACGCCGCGCCGCGCACGGCGTGGCTGGACAGCGTCGCCGCCGACATTGCCGAGGCGCGGGCGCGCGGCACATCGGTGATCGTGGTGTCTTCCGGCGCGATCGCCTTGGCGCGCTCGGCGCTCGGATTATTGCAGCCCCGGCTGCGGCTGGAAGAGAAGCAGGCGGCGGCGGCAGTGGGCCAGATCCGCCTGGCGCAGGCCTGGACCGCGGCGCTGTCGGCGCATGGCATGATCGCCGCGCAACTGCTGCTGACGCTGGAGGACATCGAGGACCGGCGGCGCTACCTCAACGCCCGTGCCACCTTGACCACCTTGCTAGGCCTCGGCTGCGTGCCGGTGATCAACGAGAACGACAGCGTTGCGACGGCGGAGATACGCTTCGGCGACAATGACCGCTTAGCGGCGCGCGTGGCGGAGATGGTGCAGGCGGACCAGCTTGTATTGCTGTCCGACATCGACGGGCTGTACACCGCGGACCCCAAGCGCGACCCGGCAGCCCGGTACATCCCCGAAGTCCCGGCGATCACCGCGGAGATCGAAGCGATGGGAGGCGATCCGCCGCCGGGCTATTCGAGCGGTGGGATGCGCACCAAGTTGGCCGCCGCGCGCATCGCGACCCAGGCCGGCTGCGCCATGGCGATTGCGGTGGGCCAGGTCAAGCACCCGCTGCGTGCATTGGTCACGGGCGGGCGCTGCACCTGGTTCCTGCCGGCGCCCGATGGCCGGACGGCGCGAAAACGCTGGATCGCCGGCAGCCTGCAGCCGGCCGGGCGCCTGACGGTGGATCCTGGCGCGGCCCGGGCGCTTGTCGCTGGACGCTCCCTGCTTCCAGCCGGGGTGCGCAGCGTGGACGGCGAGTTCGAGCGCGGTGACACCGTGCTGGTGCAGGACCTGGCCGGCGATACGCTGGCGCGCGGCCTGTCGGCCTATGCCAGCGCCGACGCACGCCGTATTGCCGGGCACCGGTCGGAGGACATCGAGCGCATCCTGGGCTGGCGCGGCCGGGATGAGATGGTGCACCGGGACGACTTGGTGCTGGCGACGCCGGCGCCCTGAACTGGCGGCGTCGTGCACTCTGGCCATGCACATGCCCCCTGGCGCAGCCGGCCGCAGCGCGGCAAGAATGCGCCGCGATGAATCACGAAGCAGACCAATGTGCAGCCTGGCTGCGAGACGCGGGCCAAAAAGCCCGAGCCGTCTCGGCTGCACTGGCGGGTAGCTCGGACGCCGACCGTGCCGCCGGGCTGCGGGCGGCGGCGGCCAGCCTGCGCCGCCATGCCACCACGATCCTGGCGGCGAACGAGGCAGACGTGTCGGCTTTTCATGGCACCGCCGCGTTCCAGGACCGCCTGACCCTGACTGCACCGCGCGTCGAGGCGATGGCGCAGGGGCTGGAGGAGATTGCTGCCTTGCCCGACCCCCTGGCCCGCACGCTGGCGGAGTGGACCCGGCCGAACGGGCTGCGCTTCCGCCGGATTGCGGCGCCGATCGGGGTGATCGGCATGATCTACGAAAGCCGGCCGAATGTGGGCGCGGACGCCGCCGGGCTGTGCGTGAAGTCGGGCAACGCCGTCATCCTGCGCGGCGGCTCCGACAGCGCCCATTCCGCCGTGGCCATCCACGCGGCGGTGGCCGAGGGGCTGGAAGCGGCTGGCCTGCCGCGCGACGCCGTGCAGATCGCGCCCGGCACCGACCGCGGCTACGTCGCCGCCATGCTGGCCGGCAGCGGCCTGATCGACCTCATCATTCCCCGCGGCGGCCGGTCCCTGGTGGAGCGCGTGCAACGCGACGCGCGGGTGCCGGTGCTGGCGCATGCCGAGGGGCTGAACCACACCTACGTCCACGCCGCCGCCGATCCGGCCATATCGCGCACCGTGCTGGCCAATGCCAAGATGCGCCGCACCGGCGTCTGCGGCGCGACGGAGACCCTGCTGATCGACGCCGCATGCGCGCCCGCCTTGCTGCCGTTGCTGGTGGCGGACCTCGCGGCGCTGGGCTGCGGCTTCCGCGCCGATGCGCGCGCCCGGGCCATCGTGCCGCATCTGCCCGCGGCGACCGCGGCCGACTTCGACACGGAGTGGCTTGACGCCATGCTGTCGATCGCCGTGGTGGACGGCGTGGACGCGGCGTTGGCCCATATCGCGCGCCATGGCAGCGAGCACACCGAGGCGATCATCACCGAGGACGCCGCCGCCGCCGACCGCTTCCTGCGCGGCGTGGGGGCCGCCGTGGCGCTGTGGAACGCCTCCACCCAGTTCTGCGACGGCGGCGAGTTCGGCTTCGGCGCCGAGATCGGCATCGCCACCGGGCGCACCCACGCACGCGGCCCGGTTGGCGTGGAGCAGCTGACGACGTTCCGCTACGTGATCACCGGCACGGGCCAGGTGCGCCCCTGAACCAGCGATACGGTGTGGACCCGGTGCCAGCTTGGGGGCATCGGCACCGCATCCGGGTCGGCCTGCTCGGCGGCTCGTTCAACCCGGCGCATGCCGGCCACCTGCACATCGCGCGTCTGGCGCTGCAACGGCTGCGGCTGGACCAGGTCTGGCTGCTGGTGTCGCCAGGCAATCCGCTGAAGGATGCAGCCGGGATGGCGACCCTGGCGGACCGCATGGGCAGCGCAAGGCAGATTGCCGACGGACGGCGCATCGTGGCGACCGGGATCGAGGCGCTGCTGCACACGCGTTACACGTTTGACACGCTGCGGGCGCTGCGTCGGCGGTTCCCACGGGTGCGGTTCGTCTGGCTGATGGGCGCGGACAACCTGGTACAGCTGCCGCGATGGCAGCGCTGGCCGGGCATCACGCGGACCATGCCGTTCGCGGTGATGCCGCGGCCGAGCTACAATCAACGCGCTTTGGCGGGACAGGCGGCGCACCGGCTGCGCCCGGCGCTGCACCCCGCCCGCGCCGCGCCGGTGCTGGCCGGCAGCGCCCCGCCGGCCTGGACCTTCCTGCCGGCGCGGCAGAATGCGCTGTCGGCTACGGCGCTCCGCGCGAGCCGTGGCGCTTTTCCCTTGCTGCAATGGCCTCCGTTGCCCCAAACCGTGCCGCACAGTCCCGAACGCCGCCAAAGTGCCGGGTCCAGGCCGAAAAAACCGCTCATCATCTAGGGATCACGGACATAGCCAGAAAACCAGTTGCCGATCCGGCCGCCAAGCCGCCCGCGAAGCGTCGCGCTCCTACGCCAGCCGCAGCGCTCGCCGAGGCCGCCAAGGCGCCCGGCACTCCGCGCAAGAAGGCCGCCGCCGCCGGGCCGCGGGTCCGCAAGCCGAAAGTCGCGGTGCCGGCCGCCGATCAGCAGGACCGGCTGGACCGCATGCAGGCGGTGATCGTCGAGAGCCTGGAGAGCGACAAGGCGGAGGCGGTCGTGACGCTGGATCTTGCCGGCCGCGCCGCCTTCACCGACCGCATGGTGATCGCCACCGGCCTCGCCGACCGCCAGATCAGCGCCATGGCGCTGCACCTGGAGGAGAAGCTTCACGAGCTAGGCATCAAGCGCGTGCAGACCGAGGGCAGCGGCGGGTCGGATTGGGTGCTGATCGACGCCGGCGACATCGTGGTGCACCTGTTCAAGCCGGAGGCGCGCGCGCTGTATGCGCTGGAGAAGATGTGGGGGCCCGACCTCGACGAGCATGCCGACGTCCCTGCCCCGGCCTAGTTTGGCGTTTTTTAGTGCCTGGGCCTTGGCACGCGCGGGCGCAGGTCGATGGCGGGCGCCGGCCGGGTACTCGCATAGGTTGTGCCGGTCCAGGCGTAGCGCTCGGTGCTTGCAACCAGGTCCGCCATGCCGCCGTGCTTGGTCGGCGAGACCGTGATCCGGCCGCTGGCGTCGTCCAGCACCTTGGTCCAGCGCCCCTTGAGCCAGGCATAGACGGCCGTGCTGCATCCCCGTGAGCCGCACTGCCGCGACGATTGCAATTGCACGAACAGCGCCGGCCGCTCGGCGGCAGTGCCGAGACGCGCGGAGCCGATCAGCACGAGAGGCCTGTCCCCGGACCGCCGCGCATTGGCCAAGTCCTGGGCGACCAGGCTTCGGGCCGTCTGTTCGAGCGGCGTGCCGGGCTGGGCCGACATCACCACGGGCGTACCCGCGGCCATCCCGGCGCGATCGGGCGGTGCCGCGGCGGCCGGCAGCAGCATCAAGACGAGGCAGACGAGCATTCGATGCGATACGGTCATGATTTGCTAAGCGCCGCTGCCTCCGCCCGGGTTCCGCCAAGTATGGGCATTCAATGCGCCTGATAGCGCCATGTACCTGATTACGCCATGCGTCTGATCGCGATTGGGCGGCTGCGCCCGGGGCCGGAAGCCGAGCTGTTCGCCCGCTACAACGCCCGGCTGCGGCCAAAGCTTGGCCTTATCGAAGTTTCCGAGGGCCATGGCGCGCCAGCCGAGGCCAAGCGGCGGGAGGGCGAGGCATTGCTGGCCGCGCTTCCCTTGCCGGCGCTGGCGGTGGCGCTCGACCTCGGCGTGTCCGCGCCCGGCAGCGACGGGCTCGCACGGCTGCTGGAGCGCTGGCTGGGCCAATCCCGCCCGCTGTGTTTCGTCGTCGGCGGTGCGGAGGGGCTGGATGCCGCCGTGCTGGCCCGTGCCGACCATGTGCTGTCGCTAGGTCCGATGACCTGGCCGCACATGCTGGTCCGCGTTATGCTGGCCGAGCAGCTTTTCCGCGCCCAGTCCATTCTGACCGGCCATCCCTACCACCGCACATCCAGGCCCTGACTTGCCGCAGCCCGGCAGTTTCGCCATACCGGCGTGTCCCCAGGAGGAGCTTGCCATGTCCGCACCACCCCGCCCCGTGATGCTGGTGATCCTGGATGGCTGGGGCTGGCGGAGCAGTGCCGCCGACAATGCGGTGGAACAGGCGGACACGCCCACCTTCGACCGCTTGATGGAGGGGCCGCACGCGTTCCTCAACACCTCCGGCCTGGATGTCGGGTTGCCGACGGGGCAGATGGGCAACTCGGAGGTCGGCCACCTGAACATCGGCGCCGGGCGCGTGGTGATGCAGGAGCTGCCGCGCATCGGCGTGGCGGTCGCCGACGGCAGCCTGGCGATGAAGCCCGAGCTGCAAGCCCTCATCGAGGCGTTGCGGCAGTCCGGCGGCGTGTGCCACCTGATGGGCCTGGTGTCTGCCGGCGGCGTGCACGCGCACCAGGACCACGCGGTCGCCCTGGCGCGCATCCTGGTCAATGCCCGGGTGCCGGTCCGTATCCATGCCTTCACCGACGGGCGGGACACTGCGCCGCGCTCAGGGGGAGACTGCATCGCCCGCCTGCAGGCCGCCCTGCCGGATGGCGCCCGCGTCGTCACCGTCATCGGCCGCTACTACGCCATGGACCGCGACCACCGCTGGGACCGGGTGGAGAAGGCCTATCTCGCCATGGCCGAGGGCCGCGGCGCGAACTTCGCCGACGCCGCCAGCGCCATAGACGACGCGCACGGCAAGGCGGTCACCGACGAGTTCGTCGTTCCCGCCACGGTGGGCGGCTACGACGGCATGCAGGACGGCGACGCCGTGCTGTGCTTCAACTTCCGGGCCGACCGGGTGCGGGAGCTGTTGGGCGCGCTGCTCGACCCCGGCTTCACCGGCTTCGCCCGCCCACGGGTTCACAAGTTTGCCGCCGCACTCGGCATGACGCGCTACAGCGATGCGCTTGAGCCGTTCATGGGCGCGTTGTTCCACCCGCAGCATATGGGCGACTTATTGGGCGAGGTCGTGTCGAACGCTGGGCTGCGGCAGCTCCGCATGGCGGAGACGGAGAAGTACCCGCACGTGACCTATTTCCTGAACGGCGGGCAGGAGGTCGCGTATCCCGGCGAGGACCGGACGATGGTGCCGTCGCCCAAGGTGGCGACCTACGACCTGCAGCCGGAGATGTCTGCGCCCGAGCTGACCGACAAGGCAGTGGCGGCGATCGGGTCCGGCACGTACGATCTGATCGTGCTCAATTTCGCCAATCCCGACATGGTGGGCCACACCGGCAACTTGGCGGCGGCGATCCGTGCGGTGGAGGCGGTCGATGCCGGGCTGGGCCGCATCGCTGATGCGATCAGCGATGCCGGCGGCACGCTGCTGGTCACTGCCGACCATGGCAACTGCGAGCTGATGCGCGACCCGGCCACCGGCGGCCCGCATACCTCCCACACCACGAACCCGGTGCCGGTCATGCTGGCCGGGCATGATGGCGCGTTGGAGGACGGCCGCCTGGCCGACCTGGCGCCGACCCTGCTGGCGCTGATGGACCTGCCGCAGCCGGCGGAGATGACCGGGCACTCGCTGCTTGAGGATAGTTTTCAACGTGCAGGCGGGCCGGAGCGGCCCGGCGATGCGGCCCGTCCGCCGGCTTAGCCTGCTGCTGATCGGCGTCGCCACCTGCGGCGCGGCGCCACCGCAAACAATCCGCGGCGCCGAGCGTGCGCAGGCGGCCCTGGCCGCCTTGCAGCGTGACGCCGTCGAACGCGCCCGTGCCGCGGAGGCGGACGAGGATCGCCTTGCCGGGCAGCGGATCGGCGCCGCGGCCCGGATGCGATCGAGCGAGACCACGGCCGCCAACCTCGCCATCGAGATCGAGGGCCTGGCCACCCGGCGCCGCGAGGCCGAGCGGCGCCTGGCAGACCGAGCCGCCGCCTTGGCGCCGCTGCTGCCGCTGATCGAACGTCTGGCGCTCTATCCCGCCGAGACCATTCTCGCCGTCCCGGCCCCGCCGCAGGACACCCTGCGCGGCTTGGCGGTGCTGCGTGGCCTGGCGCAGCGGCTGGAACAGGACGCCGCAGCGCTGCGGGTCGAGCAGGCGGCGGTGCAGGCGCTTTCCCAGGAGATCGAGGCGGCGCTGCCCGGCCTGCATGCGGCACAGGCTACCCAGGCGGCTCAGGCAGTGGAGCTCGACCGGCAGATCGAGGCGGCGCGCGCTGGCCGGCAACGCGCCGAGGACGCTGGCGCGGATGCCGCCCGCCGGGCTGCGGTCGAGGCTGCGCGTGCCGACACGTTGCGCAACGCCTTGGCTGCGATGGAGGCCGAGCGCGCACGCGCCGAGCGGTTGGCGCGCGACGACGTCCTTCGTGCCGAACGGCGACGCCAGGACGAAGCCGCCGTCAAGGCGCGCCGCCGGCAGGTCGCGCTGACCCGGCCTGCCGGACCCGGCGTGGTGGAACAGCACGGGCCGCTGATGGCGCCGGTGGCCGGCCCGGCGGTACGCGGCTGGGGCGACCCAACCGATGCCGGGCCGGCCAAAGGGGTGTCGTATCGCGCTCCGTCGCTGGCGCGGGTGGTGGCGCCGTGCGATGGCCGGGTGGCGTTCGCCGGGCCGTTCCGCAGCTTCGGCATCATGTTGATCGTCGATTGCGGCGGGGCATTTCATTTTGTGCTGGCCGGGCTCGACCGGCTGGACGTGACGGTCGGCACGACGGTTCAACGGGGCGAGCCGGTCGGCGTCATGTCCGGTTGGGACCCGCAATCCGGGCTTGCGCCGCCGACGCTGTATGTTGAATTGCGTCGGGATGGCCTGCCGGTGAACCCCGCCCCCTTCCTACGCGCGCGCGGATAGCTATTTCAACTCTGGCACTGTTAAGATTGCAGCAAGGCATCCCGTGTTAGCTGTGCGGGCGTAAAGGAAAGTTGGGCATGAGGCTTCGTAATGGCTTGCTTCTGAGTGCTGCCTTCGCGGCAGGAATAGCGGTTGGGCCGGCGTCGGGTTATTTCGATCGGGTGTTCGGCGTAGGCTGGCCCATCGCCTACGCCCGCGCGCAGGACAGCAACCGCGCCGAGACATATCGGCTGCTCACCCTGTTCGGCGATGTGTTCGAGCGGGTGCGCGCCGAGTATGTGGAACCGGTGAACGATCGCGAGCTGATCGAGAACGCGATCAACGGCATGCTGACCGGGCTCGACCCGCACAGCAGCTACATGAATGCCAAGTCGTTCCGCGACATGCAGGTGCAGACCCGCGGCGAGTTCGGCGGCCTGGGGCTGGAGGTGCAGTCGGAGAACGGCATCATCCGCGTCGTGAGCCCGATCGACGACACGCCAGCCGCGCGCGCCGGGGTGAAGGCCGGGGACCTGATCACCATGCTGGACGGCCAGACGGTGCAGGGGCTGACGCTGAACGAGGCCGTGGACAAGATGCGCGGTCCCGCCGGCAGCCAGATCCACCTGACCATCAAGCGTGAGGGCGTGAACACGCCGATCGAGCTGGCGATGCAGCGGGAAGTCATCCGTATCCAGGTGGTCCGCTCGCATCTGGAGGGCGACATCGGCTACATCCGCCTGACCAGCTTTAACGAGCAGACCGATCCGGGCCTGCGCAAGGCGGTGCAGGATCTGAAGCAGAAGGTTGGCGGCACCCTGCGCGGCATCGTGCTGGACCTGCGCAACAACCCCGGCGGCCTGCTGGATCAGGCGGTATCGGTCTCGGACGACTTCCTGGAACAGGGTGAGATCGTCTCGACCCGGTCCCGCCATCCGGAGGAGAGCCAGCGCTGGAACTCGAAAAACGGTGATATCACCAGCGGCCTGCCGGTCGTGGTGCTGATCAACGGCGGCTCGGCTTCGGCGTCCGAGATCGTGGCCGGCGCGTTGCAGGACCACCACCGGGCCGTGGTGCTCGGCACCCGCAGCTTCGGCAAGGGGTCCGTGCAGACCGTCATGCCTTTGCAGGGCAATGGCGCCATGCGGTTGACTACGGCGCGCTATTACACGCCGTCAGGCCGCAGCATCCAGGGCCTCGGCATCACTCCGGACGTCGAGGTCGCAGCGTCGCGCACCGAGACGCCGCATTTCGGGCCGGAGCGTGAGGCCGACCTGAACAAGGCGCTGCGCAACCAGGGCGGCACACCGCAGCCGGCGACCCCGCCGGCGCGCACCGACCTGCCTGCCGTCGCAAAGGATATCCCGAAGCTGCCACCCGAGGGCTTCGCGACGTTCGATGCGGCCAAGCCGGAGACGGACTTCCAATTGCAGCAGGGCTTGGTGGTCCTGCGCGCGATGGCGATACAGCGTCGTGCCGCACGCTGAACACCCAGGAACTACTGGCGCGGTTCCCCGCCGCATGGCGTAATCTAGGATGGTTCTGGTTGGGGCTGCTTCTCCTGTCGATCACAGGGATCGCGACGCTGCAGGTTCTCGGGCCGATGGCTCGCCCTGCGTTGCTGGCAGCCCCGACCATGTCATTGCCGGTGGACAAAGCGGTATGGAACGGCAGGATTGCCGAGCCGGACCTGGCCCTGATCGAGCCGTCACACGCATTTCCAACAGCAGCCCTGCCGCGCGTTGCCGTGGATGGCCGCTTGCCGCGCCTGGTTTACCGCCGACCCGCTCTACCGCCTGGCACACGGCCACGGATTGCGCTGTTATTGGCCGGGACGGGGCTCTCCGCCACTGATAGCCGGGCGGCGATCGACACACTGCCTGGCGCCGTATCTTTTGCCTTTTCCGCCTATGCACCCAATCCCGAGGCGCTGGTGGAGGCTGCCCGTGGTCGCGGACATGAGGTGCTGGCCTCCTTGCCGATGGAGGCAAACGGCTATCCGTGGAACGACGCCGGACCGCACTCATTGCTGACAGGCAAGACGCCGCTGGAAAATCGTGAGAACCTGGAATGGGCCATGAGCCGCCTGCAGGGCTATGTCGGCGTAACCGGCGCCTCGGACGGGTTGCGCGGCGAGCGGTTTGCCGAGCAGAGCAGCAGCTTTGGCTTGGTGCTTGACGAGGTGGCACGCCGTGGCCTGTTGTATATCGATCCGCGCCCGGGTGCGCCTTCACCACAGACAGTGGGTCGCTCGGCCGATGTGGTGGTGGACGACCCAGCGACCCGCGCCGACATCGAGGCCAAGCTCGTGATGCTGGAGCGCTTGGCACGGGAGCGCGGGTCTGCCCTGGGCCTCGCCGGGCCACTACGTCCAGTGACGATCGAACGCATAGCTGCCTGGGCCAGAGACATCGAGACGCGTGGCTACGAGCTTGTTCCCGTCAGCGCACTGGTTGCGGAGCCTGAGCAGTGACCGACCTGCCCTACCGTCCCAATGTCGGCGCAGTGTTGTTCAATCGTGCAAGACAGGTTTTTGTCGCCCGGCGAGCCGATTTGCCGAATGCCGAGGGCACGCCGGGCGGCTGGCAACTGCCGCAGGGTGGCATCGACGCGGCCGAAGATCCCCGAGTCGCTGTCCTGCGCGAGCTGCAGGAAGAGATCGGCACCAGCGCCGCGACGATCATCGGCGAGCACCCGCAGTGGCTTACCTACGACCTGCCGCCGGCACTGATCGGCAAGGCATTGGGCGGCCGCTACCGTGGGCAACGCCAACGCTGGTTCGCCCTGCGCTTCGAAGGGCGGGACAGCGAGGTGCGCCTCGACCTCGATCCGCATCCGGAGTTCGACGCCTGGCGTTGGGCGCCGCTCGCCGACCTGCCCGGCCTGGCCGTCGCGTTCAAGCAACCAATCTACGACGTGCTGGCAAAGTCATTCGCGCGGTTCGCCACTTCCGGCTGAGCTGTCCAGCAAGGCATCGTCGAGCTTGCGTTCCTGTGCCGAACGGCCCCGCGCGTCAGCCTCGCGCTTTGCCAGGGTGCGGCTGTGGCGCGATCGCGCAGCAGCGGCCTCTGCAGCGGCGTCCTCGCGGGCTCGTCGCTTTTTCAAACGCCTCAGATTGATGATTTCAGCCATGCCGACAATGTGCCACAGATCGCAAGCAGGGATGAGAAATGACGCGGAAGCCCATCGTGACCTCTGACCGTCCGGTTTGCCCGATCCACCCATGATAACTTTGCTATTCCTGGTTGCCGTCGTGCTGTTGGTCGGCGCCGGGCATTTTGCTGCATTCACCTTCGACCTGTCGGCTGTCCCTGGTGGCGCTACGGGTGTGCTGGCATTGGTCGTTGTTGTCTTGCTGGTGACGCGTAGGCTTTAGCCGAGCACCCTGCCAGCAACCGCGTCCAAACGCGCCATTAGGGCCGGGTCGCGTTGATCCGGCGCGGTGATGATCGCGTATTCCAGCGCACGGTCACAGCGTGCCGGACATGCGCCACGCGGCTTACCGAGTTCGGGCACAACAGCACGCACCAGCTTGCGGGCAGCTTCGGCGTTCGCCTGCATGACCTGGACCACGGCATCGACGCTCACGGCATCATGCCCCTCACGCCAGCAGTCATGGTCCGTGACCATCGCCACGGTCGCGTAGCAAAGCTCTGCCTCCCGCGCCAGCTTGGCTTCCGGCATGTTGGTCATGCCAATAACGCTGCAGCCCCAGCTTCGATACAGGTTGCTCTCGGCACGGGTCGAAAACTGCGGACCCTCCATCACCAGATAGGTGCCGCCGCGCGTGACCGGCAGGCCGATCGCAAGGGCAGCGGCCTCAGCCACGTCGCCAACGCGCGGGCACACGGGGTCGGCAACCGAGACATGCGCGACGCAGCCAGCCCCGAAGAAGCTTTTTTCCCGGGCGAAGCTGCGATCGATGAACTGGTCCACGATGACAAAGTGGCCAGGCGGAAGCTCCTCCCGCAAACTGCCTACCGCTGACAACGACAGCACATCCGTGACGCCGGAGCGCTTTAGCGCATCGATGTTCGCCCGGTAGTTCAAGTGGGTCGGCGATAGCCGGTGACCGCGTCCGTGCCGAGGCAGGAAGACGCAACATACGCCATCAAGCTCGCCGAACAGCAACTCGTCCGACGGCTCGCCCCACGGTGTCTCGACCCGGCGCCACTGCTTGTGTTCCAAACCAGCGATATCGTATAGCCCAGAGCCGCCGATAATACCGATCACCGGTGTGATTTCGTCTGTCATGCAAGACCTCAAACAGCAACGCCGCGCGGGATTACCGCGCGGCGCCACCAGCGTCCAGGTATGGGAAGGTTAGTGAATGTCCTTCCAAACTTTTTTCTTAACGGCATAGGTCAATCCAGTCATCAGCGTCAGGAACAGCACCACCTTGACGCCCATGCGCTTGCGCGCCTCCATCTCCGGATTTGATGTCCAGGTCAGGAACTGCGTGACGTCGCGTGACATCTGTTCGACGCTGGCCGGAGTGCCGTCGGCATAGGCTACGGCGCCGTCATGCAACGGAGGCGGCATGGCAAGCTGATTCCCTGGGAAATACTCGTTGTAGTACTGCCCCTCGCCAACCTTCACGTCAGGCGGCGCATCCCGATAGCCGTTTAGCAGGGCAAAAACGTAGTCAGACCCGTTTTCCCGGGCCTTGACAATCAGCGACTGGTCTGGCGGCAACGCGCCGCCATTAGCCGACCGGGCCGCCTTGTCATTGGCAAACGGGGAACGGAAATGGTCCGATGGCAACGCCGGCCGCTCGACGAGCTGACCCGAGTCATCGGTCCCGCCTGCCACGGTTACGCTGGCGGCGACCGCCTTAACCTGCTCCTCGTTCAATCCAATGGACGTCAGGTTGCGATAGTAGATCTCCTTCATCGAATGACAGTTGGAGCAAACCTCCTTGTAAACCTGGAAGCCCCGCTGCATCGATGCGCGATCGAAGGTGCCAAATGGGCCGTTGAAGCTCCATGGCTGCTTTGGCGCCGAAACGGCCTCATGCCCCTGTGCAAATGCACAAGGGGCCAAGGCCGCGCTTGCCACGAGACACAGAGCAAGAGCGGAAGCGACGCGCATCACGGCTTCTCCATCGGCTTTGCCGTGGCCCCTTGCGGCAGAGGACCGCCGCCGCCGGAAGGCGGACGCCGGACCACCGGGCGGGAGATGCTCTCCGGCAACGGCAATGGCCGCTCCAGCTTGCCGAGGATCGGCAGCAACACCAGGAAGTGCAGGAACCAGTACGCCGTCGCCACGCGGCCGAGCACGACGTAGATACCCTCGGGCGGCTTGCCGCCGACATAGCCCAGAACCAGGAAGCTCGCGACCATCACGAGGATGAGCTGCTTGTAGATCGGCCGAAACCGCGCGCTCCGCACGGGAGACGTGTCGAGCCAGGGCAGCACGAACAGCACGGCGATCGAGCTGAACATCAGGATGACGCCGCCAAGCTTGTTGGGAACCGAGCGCAGGATGGCGTAGTACGGCAGGAAGTACCACTCGGGCACGATGTGCGCCGGCGTCACCAGCGGGTTTGCCGGAATGTAGTTGTCTGGATGGTTCAGCAGGTTGGGCGCAAAGAACACCAATCCTGCGAACACCAGCAGATAGACGCAAATGCCGATGCTGTCCTTGGCCGTGTAGTACGGATGGAACGGCAGGGTGTCCTGCGGGCTCTTCACGTCGATGCCCAACGGGTTGTTTGACCCGGTGATGTGCAACGCCACGATGTGCAGGAACACGACACCGGTGATCATGAACGGCATCAAGTAGTGCAGGCTGAAAAACCGGTTCAGCGTCGGGTTGTCCACGCTGAAACCGCCCCACAACCAGGTCACGACGCCCTCGCCGACGATCGGGATGGCAGAGAACAAGTTCGTGATGACGGTGGCGCCCCAATAGGACATCTGGCCCCAGGGCAGCACGTAGCCCATGAACGCCGTCGCCATCATCAGCAGCAGGATGACCACGCCGAGCATGAACAACAGCTCACGCGGCGCCTTGTATGATCCGTAATACAGGGCACGGAAAATATGGATGTAGACGACGATGAAGAACATCGACGCGCCGTTGGCGTGAACGTAGCGCAACAGCCAGCCGTAGTTCACGTCGCGCATGATGCGTTCGACGCTGTCAAACGCGAGACTGGTATGCGCCGTATAGTTCATTGCCAGGAAAATGCCGGTGGCGATCATAATCGCCAGCGAGATTATCGCCAGTGCGCCGAAGTTCCAGAAATAGTTGAAGTTCTTCGGTGTCGGGAACGACCCGTACTCCTTCTGCATCATCGTAAAGATGGGCATACGGGTATCGATCCAGTTGACGACTGGATTCTCAAATTCGGATTTGTGTAGGCCTGCCATTTGCTTGCTCTCCTCAGCCTATCTTGATCTTGGTGTCGCCCGCGAAGGCGTAGGGCGGCAGGCCCAGATTCGCCGGCGCCGGGCCATGGCGGACACGTCCTGACGTATCGTATTGGCTGCCGTGGCAAGGGCAAAACCAACCGCCGTAATCGCCGCGGGGGTCAGTGATCTTGTTGCCCAGCGGCACGCAGCCGAGGTGGGTGCAAATGCCGATCACCACCAGCCACTTCTCCTTGCCGGCTTTTACACGGTCGGCGTCGGACTGCGGATCGATAAGCTGATTAAGCGCGACGCTCTCCGCGCTCTTGATCTCATCGGCTGTGCGACTACGCACAAAGATCGGCTTGCCGCGCCACACGACGGTGATGGCCTGTCCTTCCTGAACCGGCGCCAGATCGACCTCGATGCTGGACAAAGCCAGGATGTCCTTGGCGGGGTTCATGCTGTCGATGAACGGCCAGACGATCGCTCCGACGCCGATCACGACGGCGCTGCCGGTCAACAGCTTCAGGAAGTCGCGCTTGGCAGGATCGGCGGCGCCGACTGTGGTGATGGCGTCGCGAACAGTCGCGCTGGCGGTGTCGGCCATAAAATCCCTCTGTCTCCATGCGCCGCATGGGCGCAACTTATCGCTCAATCAGCTACACCGCCGTCATAGAGAGGCCCACTGCCCCCTGCAACATGCGGCCTAAAACCCCTACTCTGCCGTTAGCAGATTGGAAGGCCTGAATATGCCGCAAGGGCAGCCCTTGAACATAGAAACCCACGCCCGTCCGGAGCACGAAGCCTTGAAACACCCGGCACAGGCCTGGTTCGAGGCGCTGCGCGACCAGATGGTGGCCGAATTCGAGGCGATCGAGGACACGCAAGATACTCCGCTCGCCGACCGGCCGCCCGGCCAATTCACCCAAGAGCCTTGGTCGCGGCCCACTGCGGACGGCGCCCCCGGCGGCGGCGGCGTCATCAGCGTCATGCGCGGCCGGGTATTCGAGAAGGTCGGCGTCAACGTCTCGACCGTGTGGGGGGAGTTCAGCCCCGAGTTCCGCCGCCAGATCCCCGGCGCCGAGGAGGACCCGCGCTTCTGGGCATCCGGCATCAGCGTCGTGGCGCACCCGCAAAGCCCGCGCGTGCCGGCAGCCCACATGAACACGCGCATGCTGGTCACCACCCGCGGCTGGTTCGGCGGCGGCGGCGACCTGACGCCCATGCGGCTGGATGCTGCCGAGGCGGTGGCCGATGCGGCCAGGTTCCATGCCGGGTTCCAGGCCGCCTGCGACGCGCACGACCCGGCGTACTACCCCAAGTTCAAGGCATGGTGCGACGAGTACTTCTTCCTGCCGCACCGCAACGAGCCGCGAGGCGCCGGCGGCATCTTCTACGACCACCTGTCCAGCGGCAGCGCCGCGGCGGACTTCGCCTTCACCCAGGATGTGGGCCGGGCCTTTCTCGCGTCCTACGCAGCCATCGTGCGCCGCCGGATGCATGAGCCCTGGACGCCAGCGGAACGCGACCACCAGTTGCTGCGCCGCGGCCGGTATGTCGAGTTCAACCTGCTGCACGACCGGGGCACGCTGTTCGGCCTGAAGACCGGCGGCAACGTCGAGGCCATCCTGATGAGCCTGCCGCCCGAGGTGCGCTGGTCGTAAACCTGTGCTTTACGCAACCCCGGCTTGCAGCCAAGCGGACGAGTGTGCCTACATTGTATTTCGTCTCACTGGAGAGCACGATGTCGAAGTTTCTGCGCCTCACCGCTGCACTGCTCGGCCTGCTTGCCGTGCCCGCATTCGCTCAGACACCCAGTCCCGCAGCACCGTCCACCCCAGTCGTTCCCCGTAGCGCACCCGCGGCCCCTTCCACGCCGGTCGTCCCTCGTGTCGCCCCGGTGACTCCGCCCACTGCGGCGGCTCCGCGTGCAGCGCCCGCTGCGGCTCCGACCGCTGCAACCCCGGCCGCGTCCGCCAAGCGGGTGAATATCAACACCGCAGCGCCGCCGCAGCTCGAGACCCTGCCCGGCATCGGCCCGGCCCGCGCCGCTGCCATCGTCGCCGGGCGTCCCTACGCCGACCTGATCGACCTGGTGACCAAGAAGGTCCTGACGCAAGGCGTGTTCGATGGCGTCAAGGACCGGCTCGCGTTGGTCAACATCAACACCTCGACCGCAAGCGAGATGGAAAAGACCCTGAAGGGCATCGGCGACGCCCGTTCAAAGGCGGTCGTCTCCGGCCGGCCCTACGCCACGCCGCAGGACCTCGTGACCAAAAAAATCCTGACGCAGGGCGTTTACGACGGCCTGAAAGACGCGATTACCTACTGAGTGGCACCACCTAAGCCGCCAAAGCCTGGGCGTTCACCAGCCGGGCATACAGCCCGTCGAGTGCCAGCAGTTCGGCGTGCGACCCCTGCTCCACTGCTGCACCGTCGGCCATGGCCACCACCAGGTCGGCGTCGCGCACGGTGGACAGGCGGTGCGCGACGACGATCGTGGTGCGGCCGGCACGCAGGCGGGCGAGCGCGTCCTGCACCGCGACCTCGCTCTCGGCATCGAGCGCGCTGGTGGCCTCGTCCAGCAACAGGATGCGCGGATTGCGCAACAGAGCGCGGGCCAAAGCGACGCGCTGACGCTGCCCGCCGGACAGGCGACCGCCGCCGAAGCCGACGCGGGTGGCAAATCCCGCCGGCAAGTCGGCGACGAACCCAGCGGCGGCGGCGTAGGCAGCGGCCTCGACCTCCGCTTCGGTCGCGAGCGGCCGGCCCATCCGGATGTTGGCGGCAACGGTGTCGTCGAACAACAAGGTGTCCTGGCCGACATAGGCGATCGCGTCGCGCAGGCTGGCAAGCGTCACGTCCCGCACGTCCGCGCCGTCGATGGTGATGCTGCCAGAAAGCACGTCCTGCAGCCGTGGGATGAGCGCCAGTGCAGTGCTCTTGCCAGCGCCGGACGGGCCGACCAGGGCGATGGTCAGGCCGGGCGCCGCCTCGAACGACAGGCCGCGCAGGCCCGCGCGTCCGTCGGGATAGGCGAAAGCCACGTTGTCGAACCGCACGCAGCCCCGGCCAGGCGGCAGCGGGGGCGCCGCGTTCCGCTCGACAATGCCGGCGGGCTCGTCGATCACGTGGAACACGCGCGCCAGGCCAGCCAAACCCTCCTGCAATGCCGCATTCATCGATCCGAGCGCGCGCAACGGCTGGGCAGCGATCAGCAGGGCCGCCACGAACCCGGTGAAGTTGCCGACACCGCCGTCGCCCTGCGCCGCGCGCCAACCGGCAAAGCCGATCACGGCGGCAACCGCGGTACCGCCCAGAACCTCCAGCAACGGGTCGAGCCGGGCGCGGCTGCGGGTCATGCGTAGCAAGGCGCGATACAGGTCGTTGAAGGCGCTCGACGCCCGCGCCGCCTCGGCCGCTTCCAGCCGGTAGGCGCGCACCGTGCGGGCCTGGGCAAAGCTCTCATGCAGCAGCGCCGCCGTCTCGCCCATGCGCTCCTGCATGCCGCCGGACGCGCGGCGGATGCGCTTGCCGAGCCGCTGGATCGGCAGGGCAGCAAGCGGATACAGCGCGGCGGCGATGGCGCTCAGCACCCAGTCCAGCCACAGCATGCTGGCGACCAAGCCGATGACGGTTACGGTGTCCTTCACGCCGTTTACCGCGCGGGTCAGCGCCTCCCGGATAATGGCCGCGTCGGTGGTGAAACGGGCGGCGAGCTGCGCTGGCGCCTCGCGCTCGATCTGCGCCAGGTCGGCGTGGGCCAGATGGGTGAACATGCGGACCTGCAGCTCGCGGATGACCCGCAGCACCGTCTGCTGCACCAGTACGTTCTGGCCGTATTGCGCGGCGGCCTTCGCGACGGTCACGATGACCACCAGGACGGGGATCTGATACAGGATCCGCTGATCGCGCCCGGTGAACATCGAGAATGCGCGGTCGATCACCACCGGATACAGCGCCGTCAGCCCCGCCATCACCAATGTCAGCACCAGGATCAGCAGCAGCCGGCCGCGATGGTGGCTCATGTGCTCGCGCCACAAACGGCCCAGCAGCACGCGGGTGCTCTCGGCATCTGGCACGGCGGGCAAAAGGGCATCCATGCGGCCGGGTGTATCAGCCAGCCACCCGCCTCGCCAGTTCGGCCCGGCAGGTAGCGGCGTGGGCACGGCAGCCGCCTTGCATCCACCACGCCCGGACCTCTCGCAATAGCTCGCCCACCGCAGGGCCGGGCGGCACGCCGAGGGCGAGCGCGTCGCGGCCTTCCAGCGGGAACACCGGGCGGGGCAGAGTTGCCAGCCGTGCCCGAAGCGCCGCCCATTCCGGCCCGGCATCGCCCGCAAGCCAAGTTCGGGCCGCCAAGGCGCCTGGCGGTGCGTCCGCCAACAGACGGCGCAGCGCGTCGTCATCCATGCTGTGATCCGGCGGCGGGCCGGCCAAGGCGACCAGGCGATCACGCTCGGACACCGACATCCGCAGCCGCGCCGCGAGGTCAAAGCCGGCGCCGGGCATCAAGGCAGCGAGCCGGAGCAGAGGATCAGCCGGTCCGTCCGCCTGCACTAGGCGGTCGAGCCGAGTTAGCTCCAGCGGGCCAGGCAGCACCGCCGGCAACACGCCCAGCTCGGCCATCAGGTGGATCGCGCCGCGCGGATCAGCGGTCGCCAGGATGCGCTTCAGCTCGCTCCAAACCCGCTCGGGCGACAGGCGGGATAGGCCCGGCACACCGTCCCGCAACGCGTTGAGCGCCGCCGCATCGGGATCACCGTGGCCGTAGCGGGCGTGAAAACGGAAGAAGCGCAGGATGCGCAGGTAGTCCTCGGCGATCCGGGCGGCAGGGTCGCCGACGAAGCGGACCCGGCCCGCGCGCAGGTCGGCCACGCCATCGAAATAGTCATACACCGTGCCGTCCGGCAGCATGGACATCGCATTCATCGTGAAGTCCCGCCGGGCTGCGTCCTGCTGCCAATCGGTGGTCCAGGCAACCTGCGCGTGCCGGCCATCGGTAAGCTGGTCCTGGCGCAGGGTGGTGACCTCGAAGCCCCGGCCGCCGCTCACCGCCGTCACAGTACCGTGATCCAGCCCGGTGGGCACCGCGCGGAGGCCGGCTGCCTGCAGTGCTCGGGTGACCGTGTCCGGCGGGCTTGGAGTCGCGAGGTCCACGTCGGCGACGGCGCGGCCGGCAATCGCATCCCGCACGCAGCCGCCAACCAAACGGGCGCTAGGCAAGGCAGCGAGAACCGCCTGCAGCGCCGGGTCGGAGAGAAACGCCGGCGGTGCGATGCGCAGCGCCGGCGGAGAGATCATCCGGCGTGGCCCGGCACGATGCGGCCGTCGTGCAGTTCGGCCGGGATATAGCGCGCACCGGCCGGCAGCCGCTCGTGCACCCCGAACCAGGCCAATCCGCCGCCGAACACCAGCAATCCCAGGAGAACGATGGAGAGCACCCGCGGCGACGGCCCGACCTGGCCGCGCGCGACAGTCGTGCGCCACAGGGCATAGGCGGCAAGCGGGGCGAAGAACAACGCAAGCTCGGCCGCACGGATCATTGCGCCGCCTCGGATGCGCGGCTCATTGCGCAGCCACGGCAACCGCGCCGGCATCCCGGAAATCGTGGGCCCGCAGCCGGTGCGCCAGATGCACCAGAATAGCCGCCGTGGCGCCCCAGATGTAGTGGTCGGGATGCGGCCACACCCAGAACTCCCGCAACCGCCCGCGGAACTGGGCGCGCCGGCGCTCGGGTGCGGCCGGGTCGAGCAGAACGGCGAGCGGAAGGGTAAAGATTGCTTCGACCTCGGCCTCCGAGGGCATCAGCGCCAGATTGTCCGGCAACAAAGCCAGCACTGGAGCGATGCGGAAGCCGGAGCCTGTAAGATAGTCTGGCAACCGGCCGACAAGCTCGACCTGGCCGGGATGCAGGCCGATCTCCTCCTCCGCCTCCCGCAACGCCGCAGCCTCGATCGAGGCGTCTGTTTGCTCGACCCGACCACCCGGGAACGCCACCTGGCCGGCATGGGACTTCAACTGCGCCGAACGTTTGGTCAACAAGATACCTGGCCGGTCGCCGTGCACGATCGGCACCAACACGGCCGCAGACACCAACGGGCCACGATTGAGATCCAATGCGTCGTCGGAGGTGGCGAGAGCGGCGATGGCATCGGGAGGAACGAAAGCCAGGCGCTCGCGCAGCGTCGTCAGATCCAACCGGTCAGGCCCCGCAAAGGTCGTAGTCGGCGTTCGGCAAGTCACCCAATGAGAAGAAGCGCCCTTGGCTCCATACCCCGAGGACGCGACGGCCCGCAACCAGGCCAGGCACCGCAAGCGCCACAAGCTCATAGTACACGGCGCGGCCGATGCGTGCCTCGAGCGCAATACCCTCGGAGGTTCGGATCGTGACGTACGGCGTAGGCTCGCAGGTCAAGCAATCGTGTTTAACCCGGATTGAATGCTCGGCCCCGGCCGCCACGACCTGATCGACGTTGGTGCGGAAGGACAGCACTTGGTCGCGGCCGTTGCCGGACCAATCCATCTCAACGGCCAGCCAAGGCGCGTCCTCGACCTGGATGCGGCCACGCTCGACGGGCGTCTCCAGCCAATAATCGCCGTTGCCACTGCGCTTCAGCACGCTGCTGAACAGGCAAACCAGCTCTTTCCGGCCGATCGGACTGCCGCGATACAGCCACGTGCCGTCCCGCTTGATTAGGAACGGCAGATCGCCGCACTCTACCCGCGGCGGACGGGATCGGATCGGCGCCGCTGCACCTGGACAGGCTGCAGCCTGCAGTGAGTGGTTTTCATGTCTGGCAGTGTGCCGCTCGGGCATGGCATCGTTCACGTCTGCGTCTCCGGGCAACGCCCTGCGTCCGTCGCCGTTAGCGATATAGGTAGCCCCCCCCCGTTGATGAAACCCCCGGCGTGGGTAGATCATGGGGGTCCACGTAGCATCCCGTCCCCGGAGGAACCGCCGTTGCCGATAAGCGACACAGATAGCCTGGTAGCGGATGTCGAGGCGCTGGGTGCCCGGGCAGCGGCGGCGCGGGCGGAGATCGGCCGGGTGATCTTCGGCCAGGAGTCGGTCGTCGAGGAGGTCCTGGTCACCCTGCTGTCCGGCGGGCACGCGCTGCTGGTCGGCGTGCCCGGCCTCGGCAAGACGCTGCTGGTCGAGACGCTGGGCACCGTGCTCGGCCTGATGCCCAAGCGGGTGCAGTTCACCCCGGACCTGATGCCGGCCGACATCACTGGCAGCGAGGTGCTGGACGACGACGGCCAAGGCCGCCGCAGCTTCCGCTTCGTGCCCGGCCCGGTGTTCTGCCAATTGCTGATGGCGGACGAGATCAACCGCGCCAGCCCGCGCACCCAGTCCGCCCTGCTGCAGGCGATGCAGGAGGGCCGGGTGGCCGTCGGCGGCGTTGACCACCCCTTGCCCCGTCCGTTCCACGTCCTCGCGACCCAGAACCCGATCGAGCAGGAGGGCACCTATCCGCTGCCCGAGGCGCAGTTGGACCGGTTCCTGCTGCAGGTGGACGTCGGCTATCCCGACCTGGCGGCCGAGCGGACCATGCTGCTGGCGACGACGGGCTCGGAGATGGCCCGCGCCCGCCCGGTGCTGACCGGAGACGAGCTGATGGCTGCGCAGCGGCTGATCCGCCGGGTGCCGGTGGGGGAAACCGTGGTGGATGCAATCCTGAACCTCGTGCGCGGCGGCCGGCCGGAGACGACCGGCATCGACGCCGTGCGCCGCCATGTCGCCTGGGGTCCCGGACCTCGCGCCGCACAATCGCTCATGCTCGCCTGCCGTGCCCGCGCCGTGCTGGATGGCCGGCTCTCCCCAAGTCTTGACGACGTCACGGCGCTGGCCCAGCCGGTGCTGCGGCACCGCATGGCGCTGAATTTTTCGGCAAGGGCCGAGGGGGTCGGCCTGCCCGACGTGATCGATGGCTTGGTCGGCCAGGTCGTATGATTCTATGAACCCGGCCTCGGTGCCAGGCCAGAATGCGCGCCGGGCAGAGGCGTTGGGGTCGCGGCTGCCGCCCTTGCTGGTGGCGGCGCAGCGGGTCGCAGCGACAGTGGCGCAGGGCGTGCATGGCCGCCGGCGCGTTGGTCAGGGCGACAGCTTTTGGCAATACCGGCCTTTTCTGCCCGGCGACGCCCATACCCGCATCGACTGGCGCGCCAGCGGCAAGTCGGACCGTGCCTTCGTTCGCGAGACCGAGTGGGAGGCGGCGCAGTCCGTGTTCCTGTGGCGCGACAGCTCCGCCAGCATGGCTTGGCGCTCCGGCACTGCGGTGCCCGAAAAGCGGGAGCGGGCCGACCTGCTGCTGCTGGCCCTGGGCGCCCTGCTGTTGCGCGGCGGCGAGCGGGTACGGCTGCTGGGTGGCCCGCCCAGGCTGCGCGGTGGCCGTGCCGCGCTCGATGGCCTGGCGGACGCGTTGGCCGACCTACCCGCAAGCGGCGGCATGCCGGACGCGGCGCCCCTGCCGCGATACTCGTCCGTGGTGCTGATCGGTGACTTCCTGTCGCCCTTGGACGATATCCGGGCGGTGGTCGCGGGCTTTGCCGCCCTCCCGGTCGCCGGCCATCTGCTTCAGGTGCTGGACCCCGCCGAGGCGCTGCTGCCGTACACCGGCCGCGTACGCTTTCGCGGCATGAAGCAGGAACTCGACGCGGTGGTCCCACGCGTCGAGGGCATCCGCAACGGCTACGCGGAGGCTTTGGCAGAGCAGCAGCGTGGCCTGTCCGCCCTGTGCTCCACTGCCGGCTGGAGCTTTGGAGTGCATCGCACCGATCACCCGCCGGAGGCCGCGCTGCTCGGTCTTTTCACCGCCATGAGCCCTACTTGATCTTCGCAGCGCCTTGGCTGTTGCTGGCTTTGGCAGCGTTGCCCTTGTTGTGGTGGCTGCTGCGCGTCACCCCGCCATCGCCACGCCTGCAAAGCTTCCCGGCAATCCGGCTGCTGGCGGGGCTGCGGGCTGACGAGCATACCGCCTCCCGCACGCCATGGTGGCTGCTGGCACTTCGGTTGCTGGCGGCGGCGCTGGTCATCATCGGCCTGGCCGGGCCGGTGCTGGACGCGGCGGGCGGTCTGCCGGGCAGCGGTCCGCTCGTATTGGTGATCGACGACGGCTGGGCGGCAGCGGCGGACTGGACGGCGCGGATGCAGGCCGCTGGCTCCGTGCTGGACCGGGCGGAACGCATGGGCCGTACGGCGGCGTTGCTGACCACGGCGCGGACCGAGGCCGACCAGGCGCCGCGGCTATCTCCCGCCATGGCGGTGCCGGATTTGCGTACCCGCCTGGCCGCTCTGCGCCCAAAACCTTGGGCGCCCGATCGCGTCGCCGCCACGGCGGCGCTCAGAGGTGCTTCGGCAGGAGCGGTCGTTTACGTCGCGGACGGGGTTGCGGCAGCCGGGGACTTGGCGTTCGGACAGGCTTTGGCCGCTCTCGGGCCGACGACCCAAATCCAGCCCGACCCGCTGCCCGTTCGCCTCGCCCGGCCGCCGCGCGTCGAATCCGGACGTCTTGTCGCCCGCGTGTCGGCGCTGCCGCAACCGGCAGAGCGTCCAGTGGCTGTCCTGGCGCAAACCGGCGACGGCCGCACCCTGGCGCGGGTGGACGCTGTGATCCCGGCTGGGGCGACCGGGGCAGAAATCCCGATCCCTTTGCCGCCAGAGCTGCGCAACCAGCTTGCCCGCCTAATGCTGGATGGTGCGGCCGGGGCCGGGTCGGTCGTGCTGCTCGACGAACGTTGGCGGCGACGCCCGGTGGGGCTGCTGGCGGCTGAAGAGGGCGCCGATACGCCGCTGATCGGACCATTGTTTTACGTACGCCGGGCGTTGGCCCTGACGTCGGAGCTTCGCGAGGGCAATCTTGCGGCATTGCTGTCACGCGAACTCTCGGTGCTGGTGCTGGCCGACCTGCCGCTCGAAGGCGAGGACGCGGCTGCGCTGGAGCGTTGGGTCGAGGCAGGCGGCCTGCTGGTCCGCTTCGCCGGGCCGCGCATGGCGGAGGCGAGCGGCGACCCGTCCTGGCACGACCCGTTGCTGCCCGTCCGGCTGTTGGCAGGCGACCGGCAGTTGGGTGGCGCGCTGTCTTGGAGCCAGCCTGCGGCGCTCGCGCGGTTCCCAGCCGCCTCGCCGTTCACTGGTCTGGATATCCCCGAAGAGGTCCTGGTGACGCGTCAGGTGCTTGCCGAACCCTCGGCGCAACTGGCCGAGCGGAGTTGGGCGCTGCTGGCCGATGGCACGCCGTTGGTGACTGCGGCGTCGCGCGGCGCCGGACGGGTGGTGCAGTTCCACGTGACGGCCAACGCCGACTGGTCGAACCTGCCGCTGTCCGGCCTGTTCGTCGAGATGCTGCGTCGTTTGGTGGATCTATCGGCCGGCGTGGCCGGCGCGCCGGAGGACACCGTGCTCGCCCCGGCCGAGGCCCTGGATGGCTTCGGCGTGCTGGGTCCTCCACCCCCGGCGGCAAGGGGATTGACCGCTGCTGACCTGGTTACGCCCGTTGTGTCGCCGCGGCACCCGCCGGGCACCTATGGGCCGGAGAGTGGCCGGCGGGCGCTCAACCTTGGCGCCGCCCTGCCGGAACTCGCTGCCGCAACGCCGGTGCCGGGCGCAGCGCTGGCGCCGCTCTCCGGCATGGCGCGTGAGCGTGCGCTGGGCCCGGGCCTGTTGGCAGTGGCGGTCGGCCTGTTGGCGCTCGACCTGCTGCTATCGCTTTGGCTGCGCGGCCTGCTTCGCCTGCGGGCGGCAACCGTGGGTGTGCTGTTGCTAATGGCCATGCCGGCATGGGCCGAAGACTTGCCGGCGCTCGCGACCCGTCTGGCCTACGTCGTGACCGGCGACGCGCAGGTGGACGGCATATCGCGCGCCGGATTGCTGGGCCTGTCAGCCTATGTGAACCGGCGGACCGCCGCGAGCCTGGCCGACCCGTCCGCGATCGTGCCGGGGCAGGACGACCTGTCGTTCTATCCACTTTTGTACTGGCCGGTGACGGCTAATGCTACGCTCAGCCCGACCGCCATCACCGCGCTGAATGACTACACCAGCCGCGGCGGCATCATCCTGATCGACACGCGCGACGGCGGTAGCGGAGCGGGTTTCGCTCCCGGCGCCGAAGCCGCGCTGCGTCGCGTCGCACAAGGTCTGGCGGTACCGCCGCTCACGCCGCTGTCGAGCGACCACGTGCTGGCACGCTCGTTCTACCTGCTGCAGGAGTTCCCCGGTCGCTTCGCCGGTGATACCGTGTGGGTGCAGCGCGACCAGGACCGCAGCAACGACAGCGTTAGCCCGGTGATCATCGGCGGACATGACTGGGCGGCGGCCTGGGCCGTGGACGGTGCGGGGCGCAACCCGTATGCCACCATCCCCGGCGGCACCCGGCAGCGTACACTGGCCTACCGGTTCGGGGTCAACCTCGTCATGTACGCGCTGACCGGGAACTACAAAGGCGACCAGGTGCACGTGCCAGCCATCCTGGAACGCCTGGGTCAATGAGGCACCATCGATGAGGCTCGAACAAGCCTACGCCGCGCTGCGGTTCGATCCGGCGCTGCCTTGGGCAGGATTTGCGGCGCTCGCGGTGCTGTGCCTGATCGCATTGCTGCCGGCGATCATCCGCCGGGCACGTGGGGCGGCATGGCGGGCACTGGCATTCGGCGTGCTGCTGCTATGGCTCTCCGGCCCGCGCTTGGTGCGGGAGACGCGGGACACCTTGCCCGATATTGGCCTAATGGTTGTTGACGAGTCGGCCTCGATGCAAGTGGGCGACCGAGCCGCGCTGCGCGAAGCCGCACGGGCCACGCTCGCCGGCCAGGCCGCGCGGATGACGGACCTGGAACTGCGCACCGTGGTGGTGCCGGAGGGCGGCCACGACGGGACCCAACTCTTTGCCGCCGTCAACCGCGCGCTGGCGGATATCCCGCAGTCGCGCCTTGCCGGCATCGTGGCGCTCACCGATGGGCAGGCGCACGACGTGCCCGCTGTGCCGCTGCCAGCGCCGCTGCATGTACTGATCCCGGCCCGCGGCGAGGAGACCGACCGCCGGCTGCGGATCGTCGAGGCGCCGTCTTTTGGCCTGGTCGGCCGCAACGTGACCATTCGGGTCGCAGTGGAGGACCTGGGTGTGGCCCGTCCGGCGGGGACCGTGCGGCTGACGCTCCGTCGTGATGGCGAGGCGCCGCAGGTCAGCGCCGTGCCAATCGGCCAGGAAGTGCCGATCGAGCTGCCGATCACCCGCGCCGGCCCGATCCTCGTCGAGCTGCAGGCCGAGGCGCTGCCGGGCGAGGTCTCGGGCCTGAACAACCGGGCCATCGTCGAGATCAACGGCGTGCGGGACCGGCTGCGTGTGCTGCTGGTATCCGGCGAGCCGCACGCCGGGGAGCGCACCTGGCGGCGGCTTTTGAAGGCCGACCCGGCGGTGGACCTGGTGCATTTCACCATTCTGCGCCCGCCCGAGCGCGACGACATGACGCCGCTGAACGAACTGGCGCTGATCGCATTCCCGGTGCGGGAGCTGTTTCAGGTCAAGATCCGCGACTTCGACCTGATCATCCTGGATCGCTTCCAGAACCGCGGCATCCTGCCGCCCACGTATCTGCGCAACATCGCCGACTATGTGCGGGGCGGCGGCGGCCTGTTGCTGAGCGCCGGGCCGGAGTTCGCCGGCAACGCCAGCCTGTCCGCGACCCCGCTGGGCAGCGTGCTGCCGGCGCGGCCCAACCTGACCGGGGCCGGCGTGACCGAAGGCGGGTTCCGTCCGCAGGTCACGCCGCTAGGCGGTCGCCATCCGGTGACCGAGGGCCTGCCCGGATGGCAGGCACCCGGCGTCGAGCCGGCTTGGGGATCATGGTATCGCCGGGTCGATGTCGGGTCCCAGTCCGGCCAGGTGCTGATGAATGCGCCCGACGGCGGGCCGCTGCTGCTGGTCGATCGGGTGGAGCAGGGGCGCGTGGCGCTGCTGCTGTCGGACCAGATTTGGCTGTGGTCCCGCGGGCACCAGGGAGGCGGCCCGCAGGCCGAACTGCTGCGCCGCATCGCCCATTGGCTGATGAAAGAGCCCGCGCTGGAGGAGGAAGCCTTGCGGGCGCGGATCGACGATGGACGACTGTTGATCGAGCGCCGTTCGATCCTGGACGCGCCGCTGGGCGAGGTCGCCGTCACGTCGCCGGATGGCACGGTGACACGCCTGACGCTGAAGGCGGACGGGCCGGGCCATGGCACTGCGGAGCTGCCTGCCGCGGAGCTTGGTGTTTGGCAGGTGAGCGACGGCAGCCGCCTCACGTTCGCCGCCGCGGTCAACGCGAACCCGCGGGAGATCGCCGACCTGCGGGCGACCGGGACAGTGCTGGCAGCAACGGCCCGCGCCTCTGGCGGCAGCGTTCACTTCATCGGCGGCGGCACGCCCGAACTGCGGCGCATCGAGCCGGGGCGGGAGGCGTCGGGCGCCGGCTGGATCGGGCTGCCCCGGCGTCGCGACCATATCGTAACCGGGATCGACGCCATCCCGTTGCTGCCACCTTGGGCGGCGCTGCCTTTGTTGCTTGGGCTGGTGTTGGTCGCCTGGCGGCGCGAGGGTTCGGGCTGAGCTTTGCAGACCGGCGACCGCTGCCTACATGGGCATCAGCAGAAGGAGGGCCGTGCTTTCCAGACTTACGAACCTCCCTCTCGCCGGGCGGCACGCGGCAGCCTGCTGGCGCTCATCGGCTTCGTCGGATTGGCATTGCTGGTGTGGGCCGCCAATGGCGCGATTACGGCTGGCAGTGCGCGCGACTGGTACGCATCGCTGATCCCGCCGCCGGGGACGCCGCCCACCCGGCTGTTCGCCCCGGTCTGGACCACGCTCTATCCAGTAATGGGCGTGGCCGCCTGGCTGATATGGCGGCGCATCGACATCGGCGCCGAGCGGAAGCGGGCAGCCCTGCGCACCTGGGGCTGGCAGTTGCTGGCCAACTCGCTGTGGTCGCCGGCGTTCTTCGGCCTGCACAGCCTGGGATTGAGCCTGGCTGTCGCCGTCTTGTTGCTTGCGGCCGTCGTGCTCACCATCCGTCGTTTCATGCCGCTTCAGCCAGTTGCGGCAGCATTGATGCTGCCCTACGCGTTATGGGTGGGCTACGCGACCTATCTCAACGCAGGCTTCTGGTGGCTGAACCGCGGTTAGGCTATGACGGTGCCATGAAACACCGTGTCCTCCTCCCCGTGTTCCTCGGCGCTGCCCTGTACGCGCCAGCGATGTTGGCGCAGACCTCGAACCCTGGCGGCATCAAAACGCCGGGTTTCGGGACTGGTCAGGGCGTCAGGCCGGAGAAGGCCACCCGGGAAACGGCGCCGCCGCCGGCGCTTCCAGGTTCGCGCACCGAGCCTACGGCCGTTGCTCCAGCCCAACATACTGCCGCCGACATGCCGCCGACCGAGGCGCTGTTCGACAGCATCAATCGCGGCGACCTGCCAGGCACGCGGGACGCCATCAGCCGTGGCGCCGACCTGCAGGGTACTAACGTACTGGGGCTCACGCCGCTTGAGCTGTCGGTCGATCTCGGGCGCAACGAGATCTCGTTCCTGCTGCTGTCGTTGCGCGGCGGTTCCGGCTATAGCGCGGGCCGCGCTACCGAAGCGACGGCTGAGTCGAAGCCGCCGACCCGTGCCGAGCGCCTGGCAACCGCCCGGGCCGAGCGCGCGCGCCGGTCTCAAGTCGCAGTCCGGCCCGCCGCCGACGCGGCGCCGCAGGCGCCCCGGCTGTTCAGCGGCAACGGCGGCACACCGAACGCGCAGGCCGGCTTTCTCGGGTTCGATACCGTCCGCTGAGCGGACGGCATCCGGCGAAGCTCAATCTCGGACCGGCGTCGAGCGAAGGCGCTTGACCTCGCCACGCAGCACCTTTGCGTCGGTGCGACGCCGCCGGGCAGCCTTGGTCGGCTTGGTATCCCGGCGGAGGACCGGACGTATCGCGGCCTCCCGCAGCAGCGCCACGATGCGGTCCAGCGCGTCCTGCCGGTTGCGGTCCTGCGAACGGTGGCGCTGTGCGGTGATGATCAGCACGCCATCGGCGGTCACCCGCCGGCCGCCCAGCGCCTCGGCGCGGTCACGCAACGCCTCCGGCAGGGTGCCGGGGCGGCGCAGGTCGAGGCGGACCTGCACCGCCGAGGACACCTTGTTCACATTCTGCCCGCCAGGACCTGAGGCACGGATGAAACTCTCCTCGATCTCGCTTGGATCGAAGGCGATGCCTGGAGCGATCGAGATCAGCATCTATCCAAGCGCCATGAGGTTCGCGTTGCCGCCGGCCGCCGCAGTATTTGTGCTGATGGAGCGCTCCAGGATCAATCCGTCCAGCTTGTAATCCGGGCTGGCGACATGGACGGAGACGATCGGCCCGTCTTGCGCCGCCAGCCTCTGCAACAGCATCAGCAGCGCTGGTCGAGGCCCATCGAACAGCACGGCATCGCACGGCGCGACCGTTTCGGCCGGGACCGTGGCGACCCAATCCGCGAGCGGCGGCGGCAGGCCCTCGATCGCGATCCCCGCAACGATGGCCCGGTTGCCGGTGGCAAGCGCCGCACTCACCTGACGCAGCGCTCCATCGAGAGCCGGCGCGACGCATAGCACCGCACCGCGCGGCATCGTCCGATAGACATTCCGCTCGCCGACCGGACCAACCAGATCGAGCTCCAAACCGACGGGAGTAGCAGCCAGGCACGCAGCGCAGTCTGCGGTGTCATAACCGTGTTGTCCAAGCCAGTCCTGCCAAGCGATGGCGGCCAGCGGAGGCGGTCCCGGCGGCAGCGCAGACCGGCGCGGCCAAGCCGACAACAGGCGCCGAAGATAAAGCGGCCCGCCCGCCTTCGGCCCGGTTCCGGACAGGCCGCGTCCGCCGAACGGCTGCACTCCCACCACCGCCCCAATCAGGTTCCGGTTGACATAGACGTTGCCCGCCCCGACCCGGGCGACGACGCGCTCGACCGTCTCGTCGATCCGCGTGTGGATGCCGAAGGTCAGGCCGTAACCCGTTGCGTTTACAGCGTCCACCAGCGCATCCAGCCCATCCCGCGGGAACCGTACGACATGCAGCACCGGGCCAAACACCTCACGCTGCAAATTCGCCAGCCGATCGATCTCGATCAGCGTCGGCGGCACGAATGTGCCATGGGCGCAGCCATCCGGGAGCGGCACGGAGTGGGCCGCATGCCCAGCCGCGCGCATCGCCTCGATATGCCCGGCGATGTCCGCCTGCGCCGCCTTAGAGATCACCGGGCCGATATCGACGCAGAGCCGGTCAGGGTTGCCCACCGCCAGCTCGGCAAGCGCGCCCCGCAGCATCGCCAGCACCCGGTCGGCCACGTCGTCCTGCAGGCAGAGCACCCGCAACGCCGAGCACCGCTGCCCCGCGCTGTCGAAGGCCGAAGTCAGCACATCCGCCACCACCTGCTCGGCGAGCGCCGAACTGTCCACAATCAGCGCGTTCTGCCCGCCGGTCTCCGCGATCAGCGGCACCGGCGCGCCATCCGGACCAGTGCGCGCGGCAAGCTGGCGCTGGATCAACCGCGCCACAGCGGTCGATCCGGTGAACACCACGCCGCATACCCGCGCATCACCCGCCAACTGCGCGCCGACGCTCCCTTGCCCCGGCAGCAACTGCAGCGCATCCACCGGCACCCCGGCCCGGTGCAGGATACGCACCGCGGCGGCGGCGATCAGCGGTGTCTCCTCTGCTGGCTTGGCCAGCACCGTGTTGCCCGCCGCAAGCGCTGCCGCTACCTGGCCGGTGAAGATCGCCAGCGGGAAATTCCACGGACTGACGCAAGCGACGGGACCCAGCGGCATATGCGTCGTGTTGGAGAACCCATCGCGGATTTCGGCCGCGTAGTAGCGCAGGAAATCAACGGCCTCCCGCACCTCGGAGACCGCGTTGGGCAGGCTCTTGCCGGCCTCTCGCACGATCAGGCCGAGCAAAGCGGGCCTCTCTGCCTCCAGCAGGTCCGCCGCGCGCAGCAACATTGCGGCGCGGTTCCCGGGCGACGTGGCGCCCCAGGCCAGCGCGGCGGCCTTGGCCTGAACCAGAGCACGGTCAACCTCTTCGGGAGTCGCCTCGATCACGTGGCCCACCAAGTCGCGATGATCGGCCGGGTTGCGGACTTCCAACGCGGTCCTTTCGGCCATGGACGGCGCGGCATTCCAGGTCTGGGCTACGCTTGCCTGCAACGCGGTTGTCAGCTCCGCCAGATGCTGCTCATTTGAAAGATCCAGCCCGGCGGAGTTCGCCCGCCCCGGCCCGAACAGTTCCCGCGGCAGGGCGATCTGCCGATGCGGCGCGCCGATCGGGTGCAACGCCGCGACCTCGGCTACCGGGTCCGCGACCAGCTCCGCGACGGGCACTGCCGGGTCCTGGATGCGGTTCACGAAGGACGAGTTGGCGCCGTTCTCCAGCAGGCGTCGCACCAGATAGGCCAGCAAGGTCTCATGCGTGCCAACGGGGGCATAGATGCGGCATGGGCGGTCGAGCTTGTTGTGGCCGACGACCTCCTCGTATAGCGGCTCGCCCATGCCGTGCAGGCACTGGAACTCGTACTGGCCAGGAGTGAATGGGCCGGCAATGCTGTGGATGGCGGCGACGGTATAGGCGTTGTGGGTGGCGAACTGCGGAAACACCGCGTCGGGGGCGGCGAGCAACGCCCTGACGCCGGCAAGGTAGGCGACGTCGGTGTGCACCTTGCGGGTGAACACCGGAAAGCCCTCCAGCCCATCCACCTGGGCGCGCTTGATCTCGCTGTCCCAATAGGCCCCCTTCACCAGCCGGACCATCAGGCGATGGCCGCTGCGCCGCGCCAGGTCGATCAGCCACTCGACCACGAAGGCGCTGCGCTTCTGGTAGGCCTGCACGACGAAGCCGATGCCGTTCCAGCCGGCCAGCGCCGGGTCGTGGCACAGCGCCTCCAGCAGGTCGAGCGAGAGTTCGAGCCGTTCAGACTCCTCGGCATCGACGTTGAGGCCGATGTCATAGCGACGCGCCAGCACGGCCAGCTCCTGCAACCGGGGCAGCAGCTCGGACATCACGCGCTCCCGCTGCAGCCGCGAATAGCGCGGGTGCAGCGCCGACAGCTTGATGGAGATGCCAGGACCCTCTTGGATGCCCCGGCCGGCCGCCGCAGCGCCGATGGCGTGGATGGCGCGCTCGTAGTCCGCGAGGTAGCGCACCGCGTCCTCCGCGGTGGTCGCCGCCTCTCCCAGCATGTCGTACGAGTAGCGGAAGCCGCGCGCCTCCAGCCGGCGGCTGTTGGCCAAAGCCTCGAAGATCGTCTGTCCCGTCACGAACTGCTCGCCCATCATGCGCATGGCGAGATCGACGCCGCGGCGGATCAGAGGCTCCCCGCCCCGCCCGATCAGCCGGACGAGCGCCGCGGACAACCCGGTCTGCGGCGTGGTGGCCGTCAGCCGGCCGGTCACCACGAGGCCCCAGGTGGCCGCGTTCACGAACAGCGACGAGGAGTGCCCGACGTGCGCCTGCCAGTCGCCGGTGCTGATCTTGTCGCGGATCAGCGCATCCCGCGTGGCGATGTCTGGGATACGCAGCAGCGCCTCCGCCAGGCACATGAGCGCGACACCCTCATGGCTGGACATCGCGTATTCGCGGACCAGGCCCTCGACGGTGCCCCGCGTGCCCTTGGCCCGCAAGGCCGTAACCAAACGGGCGGCAAGCGCCTGCGCCTGGAGAACCGTGGGTTCTGAGAGTGTCGCGGCGGCAACCAGCGGCGTCAGGCAATCCGGTTCCGGCCGGCGGCATGCGGCGGTGATCGCGGCGCGCAACGGGGCCTGCGGCTGGACGGACCCGGCGAAATCGGCAAACGGCTGCGGCATGGCGGTGCAATCCTGAAGCCTGGTTGGGGCGGAAGGATTCGAACCTTCGAATGGCGGATTCAAAGTCCGCTGCCTTACCGCTTGGCGACGCCCCATCCTTGGCTGCGGCCATTGCCGCCCCTGTCAATAGGGGGTGCAGGACCCGTCCGTAAAGCCCCGCGAATCACGCGCCATCGCACCGCCCCAGGCCCACCAGGTCGCCGGCGCCCGTGCAGCCATCGCAGCGGCGGCATCAGCGTCGGCGAACAGACCGAAGCACGTGGCGCCCGAGCCGCTCATCCGGGCCAACAGGCATTCAGGCTGCGCACGCAGCCAGTCCAGCACCGGCGCGATCGCCGGACAGAGCGCCATGGCCGGAGCCTCCAGGTCATTGCGCAACTCGGCCAGGTCAGCCGTCATTGCGGCGGCGTTATGCCAGCCGTCCGGCAACGTGGGCGCATCGGAAAAGCCGCCGCTACGCGCACGAAAGATGTCTGGCGTTGCAACCGCCACCCCGGGGTTCAGCAGAACCATCCCGCAGGCCGGCAAAAT